>Ga0209700_100788_pt1 | contig 63540 bp, 40 predicted proteins | sample SiratroredBW_FD_187528 | JGI IMG/M metagenome (GOLD analysis project Ga0209700, IMG submission 187528) | Root nodule microbial communities of legume samples collected from California, USA - Siratro red BW (SPAdes) (version 2) | ecosystem: Host-associated > Plants > Roots > Nodule | place: USA...
GCATGAATGAAAAAAAAAAAAAAAAATGAAATCTCAATAAACTACTTAAATAAATATTAATATTTTAAGACTAAAAAATATCAACACACATAAACATCTTTTTATAAAGATTTTATTAACCTTTCCACTGTGAATGAAAACATATAGAAGTAAGATCAATTCTTATTGGGACTAAATAAATAATTTCATAAACATTTATTGGTTTTTAACAAAAGTAACTAAAAATAATAATTTTTTCATATAGTTTTGTTTGATTTTTTTGAGAAAAATAATCATTTTAAAATTACATTTATTTTGCACATTCAATTAAAGGTAATTGTTACAGAGTGCTAACATATTTCTTTTGTATAATTCACTCCCGGGCCCAAACTTGTTTTTAAAGACTATTATTCTTTAAAGGTTTTTACGTAATTTTTCATAAGAAACTATAGTGGTGATTCTTCTATCTTTTTAAAGAGTTTTTTTTCGTTGTCTCGTCATGACCCCGATTGTAATTGTAACAAAGTTCACATAGCAATGTTATCCCACCTCCACTTAGGAACATTTAATTGTTGCAACATTCCTAGTGTTTTATCTTAGCTTTATGACATGTTAGACATGCAAAAACATATTGGGTTATTTCATTTTTCATATCAAGACACTAAAAGGACTCCTTCACGTCATGGTACATCTTAGTCATGCATGGGTGCATGCTAAGTCGACTTTTATAACTCTCATTTACGATCATCCGCTTCAACTCCCCATCTGTAGGGAAACAAACTCTATCCCTGAATCTCAAAACACCATTCACTCCAATCACAAAATCCTTAGCATGATTTGTAGCCAATAACTCAATGGTATGTCTCAAATTAGGATCCACCAATTTCTTTTCCTTAACTATCCCAAGGAAATCACTAGTTATAGTTAGCTTACTACAACTAATATGATCAACATGTAGCTCTACCCCCAAGTTTAGATATCTAAACTATTCAATCATAGTTAACACTTGAATTGTCGTCCTACTCGAAGCATCTGCTACCACATTAGCATTCCCTATGTTATAAAAGGGAGTGACTTAGTTCGACTAAGAGGGGGGAGTGAATTAGTTTTAAAAACTTTTTCATAAAACTTTCTCCTTCTTGGGATTCTTTTCCAAAAACCTTTAAGACTAAAAAGTAGAATACGCTTATACGCTTATAAGTGAAATCAAATTTGATACCAGAGAAAGTGTGTAGCAAAATAAAGAATAAGGGAAGAAAAAAATAAAGCGCACAAGAATTAATACAGGTTCAGATCCTCTTAATCCTACTCTAGTCTTAACAATTCAACCTCGGAGTTGTTAGTTTCATTAACTTTCTCAAAAGTTATTATAACAATCAATTCTTGAACCCCATTAAAATGATATACAACACTCTTAATATTAAAAGGATATACAACACAATCAACTCTCACACCCTCATAAGAATTATGACTTTATCAACTCTTAATCACCAAAAATACAAACTTGGATAACCAATCCAAAAAGCATAGCAAATTACGAAACAAAATATGTTACCACATAGCATAGGCAATTAAAAAAACCAACACTTGAACCTTCTTTAAATATTTGGAGTATAAACGAGTGTATGAAAAATGTTAATAACTATTTGATTACTCGTAAATTTTGTATTTAAAATCCGTACTTCAAATACAGAGCAAAGTTCTCTATTTATATATTTTGAAAACCACTGATTTAAAGAAATGTTGATGTACCTAATTGATGTACTCATATTAATCGATTATTCCATGTTAATAGGTTGAAAAGAGTCTTTATTTTTAATGGGTTAAGTATCAGGTAATCAATTAAATTAATTTTAATTTATTACTTATTTATTACTTGATGGAAATCCATCTAAAAGGCTACATATGAGAATAAAGAGTTCACAAATGTAGAAGCTTGATCGTGAGCTTTCCAAAAGTTTGGGATTGTTTGAGTATGTTTGGGCCTACAATCAGTCTTTTGAGCTCAAGTTCAACCTTGAAGAGATTATTCTAGAGAGTATGGAGCATAAGAGATACAAGACCTTTATTTGTAAAATTTGTACAATTTAGTTTCGGAATTTATTTTGAGCCTTGCATTTTGGGCTAAGTAAAATAGGATTTTAGGCATTTTATTTGGGCTATAAGTAGATTAGGTTTAGAAAAATAGCCTAGTGCATCTAGGGTTACATTTGGACCTCTTTAAGCCCAATGCAACCCTAGGATGTCTGATATTTATTTATTTTAACCACTTTCCTTTGTATAATGATAAAATAGGAATGAATCAATTAGTAATTAATAGATTTTGGGTCATTTTTCTGTATTTGGGTTAATTGGGCTTAAATTAAAAGTTTGAGTAATAGACAAAAATATGGAATTTAGCAGGTTCCAAGCTTAGAAAGATTCATTATGAAGATAAACCAAAAAATAACACATAATTTAACTACTTCATGTGTGCAAAAAGCTGGACCTTATTTGGAAATCCCTTAGATCTTGGAAGGCGATTCCTCTTGGGCCAAGGATTTTATGAGTTTTCGTTCACCTCTTTGAAAGACATGAGTCATGTGTTAGAGATTGGATCCTGAAATCTCTCTCAAGAATTTTTTAGGGTCTTTACCTAGACCAAGGACTTCGTTTGAGCAACTATGAAGCTTACTAAGGTGCAATATTGGGTCAAAATTCATTGTATCCCTTTGGAGTATTGGTAATCCCGTGCTATTTTCTCTATAGCAAGAGGGATTGGTATCCCTCTTGCATTAAATGATTGTACTATGAAGAAAACCCTTGGCTCCTATGTCTGGGTGCTTGTTGATGTGGATCTACTCTCTTCTTTGTTGCAATAGCTTTTGGTGGAACGTCTAGGATTTGCCTTTGTGGTTGACGTGGAGTATGAACAACTTATGCCTGTTTGTTCTTTGTGTAAGATGATTGACCACATGTTATCTGCTTGTAGACATTACCCTCAAAGTGGTAGGTTTAATCAAAAGTGAAGTCTAAACAACTCTATGTTCCTAAGAACAACTTGGGAATAGGGGAGAAAAATGTGAATCTACATATCGAGGTGGTTAATGTTGTTAATATTACTGTTGGTAATGACTCTAAACTATCTTTTTTAAGATGTAATGTTGTTGCTTCTACTGATAAGAAAGATAGTTTAGAAGGGATACCAAGTCTTGTTGATGATTCTCAACAAGCCTTTCCGGTTTAGAATGTTGAGCAGATACAACATATTTCTCCTAAGGGTGACTTGACTCACTCGTCTGGTTTGACTCTTTCAAATTTCTCTTCTAAATTGCCTGTTCTAAATGAAATATTGTTCCAGGATAAACATGAAAATGTGAATATTATGGATTTTAATCCCCGCTTGGTTGCTCCCATTGTCTCTGTTCCAAGGATAGATAATAATAGTTCTAAGCTTCTTGCTTTTGAAGAGAATTTCATAGAGAGAACTGGTATGCAAAATTTGGTTTCTAAGAGGTGGACGAATATGTTGGAGGAGGAGGCTTCTAACTCAAACTCTGATGATTATGATGACCTAGTCCAATCACTTTGCAGGACTCGTAAACTACATAAAAATACTTTTTTAACTGTTGAAAAATCATTGAAATAATTTTTTATGATTGTATTGAGGTTAAGTTTGATGGCACAATGACGGTTGGTTTGGAAGTTTAGGGATTTCATTTTAGTCCTTCTACTTTACACTTAATTGTTATTTGTTCATGCCTTATGGAATTGTAGTTGGATGTTCAAGAAGTGCAGGTCTTAAGCTCTTTCTTCTAAATTTGAGGAAAAGTGTAAATTCGTTTTTAAGTACTGAGCCGATTGAATGAAACAAAATTTCTCTAGTGATTTAGATGAGTTGAAAAGATGTATTCATATTTTTAAAAAAACTGAAAAATTAGCTAAAAGTGCTTTCAATATTACTAAAAGTTATGAGTAAAAAACTTGATGATAAAGTTTGTACACCTTAAATTTTGATTTTTTTCCTTTTATTATTTTTTAACATAAAAAATAAACATTTTTTTAATTCTTCTATTAATTGTGAGTTAATTTGATAGTTTGTTTTATTTCTTTTTCTTTTCATTATTTAGTGTAATTTCACGGTCTTAGTTTTCATTTTCAATAAATTGTATGTGATTAAAAGAAAAAGAAAAAACTAAAACACACATTCGAACTTTAAGTAATGTTACGTTTCCATTTTCAATAAAGTGTATGTGATTAAAAGAAAAAAAAAACTAAAACACACATTCGAACTTTAAGTAATGTTATATATTAGAAAAAAAATATGCGATTTAGGTCTAATGATTGTGATTCTATTATCTTACTGCGTAAAAGTTGAGATGGCAAAGAGTGGGAACCGAATTAGGACATCACTATATGCGGTGTCTTTATTTGTAATTTTAAAAATGGTGATGATTTAGAAAGTGATTTATTTTAAATAACTTTTGTAAAAATTAATTTAGATTGGTTTAGGATGAAAAGTACTTTTTTTATGAAGAATTAATTCTCTCCTATAATTTCTATAAGAAATAATTCTCAATGGTTCCTTAAAAAATAGAAAACTATTTCTTATGTTTCTATTTTTTTAAATAAATTTATTCAAACATAATAAAATTCATAATAATGATTATTTCATTAAAAAAATTAAAATAAAATTAGAAAACAGCTCAATATTTATATTTTCATAAAAAAAGAACACTTTAGATTCCCCGTTATCCACTTCTAGTAGTAAATATTTAGTTAATTTTAGTTGTTTCTTAAAATTAACTTATTTCTTATCATTTACATGCTCTGTGTATTATTACTGTCTGGTAATAGACAGCTTACCAAAATCATCAATATATTTTTAACTTGATGTCTATTTAAGGAATCAAGCTTAAATCTTGTTATGGCATAAAAAAAAACTTTATTAAAAATGATTAATTAAATTGTCAAGGAATAATCTTAATAAAATTGACCGATACTTCATTCCACTAATATAGTTATTGCTATAGCATAATTTTACAAAAACAAGTAATAAAAGATTAGTGCCATATATTAGCACTATATTATATCATATTAATAAATAAAAATCCGATAGATTAATAATGTATTAGTTAGAAACTTTTTATTTACAAACCGTGAAAACAATTTATATGACGAAGAACTTGTGTTTTGGCCTACGATAATCACAATAAGATTAATAATTTGTTCAATAACTAAAAAAGTAAATAAAATAACCAAACTTCATACGGTATTAACACAAAACAGAATATTAATTTCTTCCAGTACGAATTAATATTTGTCCTGAACACAAACCGTAGAAAGTAAAAGAAAAGATAAGTACATATTAATCATCAACACAATATACTAAAACGAACTTCTCCAAACGAATTTTAAAAAAATCTGTTCATAAATTGCTATTAGTTTAATCATTTTAAAAAGTATTTTAATTTTGTATAAACTAAATTTAACTTATTTATTAAAATAAGTCAAATTTACTTTTTTCTTTCATTATAAATAATCACAGAAAAGTTTAGCTGCTGGTAAAAGGAAAAATGAATCACTCTTGTCTGGGAGTTTCATTTAGATCCAAACCCAAATTCCCAACGCCGCTTTTTTCTTTCACTTCCTGCCCAATCTGCTCCTCTAGCGACTCCGCCCACCGTCCCCGGGATCCTTCGCCGCGCCTGAAGTACTTCGCCGTCGTCTTCATGCGGCGGAGTATGGCGGAGAATTCCTCGACCTCTTCGTCTGTTACGTCGCGCGCCTGCTTCTTGACCTGGCTGTCCGAAACGGCGTCGTTGGCCGCGTGTTTCCTTTTCTCTCCTTCATTTGACATTCTAACCAAAATTCGGCGCTTTGGTTTGAGACATTGCTCAAGCGTCTGTCCTTAAATTAGTTGGAAAAGTGGCGGTAGTGGCGCTATGTTGGAATTTTGATGTCGGTAAAATATGGAAAATATACGAATTTGTAATTATTTCCTTTATTAAATTTGTGAAACTATTTTATTATTAAAATATGATTTTCAAGGTTAACTGATGTCGGTAAAATATGGAAAATACACGAATTTGTAATTATTTCGTTTATTAAATTTGTGAAACTATTTTATTATTCAAATATGATTTTCAAGATTAACTTAGCAGTTAACTATGAATTGGTCTATTATAAATCAAAATATTAAGAATTAATTTGAATTCTTTATGAATTCAGAATCATTCTATATATTTGTTTGGTAAAGACTAAATAAAAAATGTTCATGATAAATGAGCAAAACGATTTATCCTTGAAATATGCTCCTCAACGGTACCGTCTTTTGTTTCTCCATTGACAACCGAACACGTGTATGGCCAATCAGTTTTCTCAACAGGGGGATTCCACGTGATAGGCGGTGCCACGGTGTTACATAAGATAACGTTGAAATAAAAAATGTATGGATTAATTTAAATATTACTATCATTATAGAAAAGGGATTATCAAATTATCATTTTCTATATTTAAATGAATAACATAGTATATTTTTTTATATAACATTAAAAAATATCATGCATAATACTATAAACCCAAGAGAGGTATGTAAAAAGTATAATGTATTTCAAAAATACAATTTAAACAATATATACTCATCAATATTTATAAAATAACAAGTAAAATAAAAGTCTTTTCCACGCTATTTTTCACCTATATTGTTATCGCTCATGTATATAATCCAGTAATAGATCGTCACCACATAAACAACATATACAAGGATAAATTATTAAAAATAAATTTCTACTATAAAAAGAATAGTTATTTTAGTAATTCATAAACAATCTAATTTTAATTCAATACAAACATGCAAAATCATATAAATCATACATAGATCTATACATTAAAGATATTTAATAAATAAAATATTGACACACTTTTTACAAGACCCATATTAAGTATGTTCTATTAGAGACTAACATCTTATTCAAACAGTACTTATATTTATAAATAAATTAAAGAATAATGAATTAATGTACGTTCATTATAATTAAAAATTTCTGTTATAACATAGATGTCAATATTTAATACATAAATTAAACAAATGTTCATAAATCGTCTCAAAAATTGTGACCTTTTCTTTATACATACATATCATTATTAACAACTTATTCTATACATAATTTCATTTGATCATTGATTCATTATTTATCACATTTAGTAACATTATACCAATATATTGATCAATATGATAATATAATGAAAGATAAATAATTTTTAGCATTTAAAAATATTTAAAAACATGTTTATTAAAATTTAGTAAACTTTAGAAACACGATAAGACTTCAACCTCTATCTTAGTATAAAAGATGAAATATTATGTAAAAGCTCTTACATCACTTGTATATAGTAGAATCATTGATTGAACTTATTAAAATTTATACAATTATCTCATTCACTTTTGCTTCATTAGATGAAATGAATTTACTATACTATTGCTGAATAAAGTAGACGTATAAAAGTATGTAGCAAAAATTAATACACAAAGAATTATGATTATAAATTATATCTTGAGCAAATTATGTATAAGAATGATATTTTGTTTAATACCATATAGTAGATTATTCAGCTATTCTATATCAAATTCTAGAGCTTTATTACCAACTTCTTTACGTCGAATTACCTCAATCTATCAACATCATGTGATAGATTTTTTTTTATTTGGGCCTACACTACACTTCTTATACCTTAGTACTGCTTTATCATATTCTTTATTCATATCTATAATACACAATCAAGGTTTTGTCTAAGATTCATTATTTAATAGATAAAGTTTTCTTTCTTTCTAATTTATTCTGTTGCAATACACTTTATCTATTGGATTCATGATTTTTTTTCTAATATACCTTATTAATTGATTTAAAACTTTCAAAATACATATATTAGAAAAGTGACGTCAAGGTGAACATCGTTCAAATTCTATTTAATGAGTGTTTATGTTAGGATTTAGACATTGAGAACCAGAGAAGAAAAAGAATCAGTTTTGGATGACAACTTTAGGATTTTTGGTGTAATCATCTTCTCTTTCCATTATTCATCTTGTATGTTTAAAGTTCTTATGCCTATAAGGAACTAAACCCATTGTTGTTGAGGTTAGATATAACCTACCAAACTCTCATATAATCAATATTGTTTATATATATATATATATATATATATATATATATATATATATATATATATATATATATATATATATAATAGTATTTTAGTTTTGCACTTAATGTCTATTGTATTGATTCATGACTTGACACTTTGGTTCTAAATGTATTAGAAATATCATTGGTAATCATGATCTGAATTAGAGTACCTAATGAAAGCTTGTGTCTAGGAATAGAGCGTGATTCATTTATTGTCTTAAACCCTTGTGACAAAAACAAGTCTTCTCTATATAATTCATCAAGGAATTGACGACTAATCTGGAAGCTTAAGTTCATTCACCTAAGGAATTAATGTTTGGGTATTAATGTGTGTTGACATTGGCAGTAGATAAGAAAAGATGGTAATTATTTTTATGCATGAGAGTAAGGTATGACGAAGCTTAACCTTATAGAAATATTCGATCCTTAACCTTATTCTACCATCTGTGATTTGACATAAATTCATAAAATATTTAATTTATTTTCTCACACAAACACTTAAATTATGAAATTATTCTTTTATTATAATTATAATTATTGTTGTGTATTGCATAAGTTCTTTGGGAGAGAATGATATATTTATTACTTGTTACATGAGTGACTAATGCACTTACCTTCTTAGCGAAAAAAATGTTAACACTAACAAGAGGCATAAGCAAAAACTTTCCTATCTTGCATTAGACCACATCCTTATTCGTGAAGTGAAGCATCGTAAAAAACTTGAAAAGGTTGACTTGTATCTGACATTGTCAACACAAGGGTGTTAGTTAAGCTTTTTTTTAATGCCTCAAAACTTATCTCACATTGTTCATTCAATGCAAAAAGGATGATCTTTTCTAGTCAATTGAGTCAAAGGAGTCATTATTTTAGAAAAATCTTCTATAAACGTCTTGTAATATCTTGCTAACCCTACAAAACTTCTAATTTATGTAACAATCTTAGGACGTTCTCATTGAAGAATAACTTCTACTTTAGAAGAACCCATTGATATTCCTTAAGTCGAGATAACATATATCAAAAATTGTATTTCTGACATCCAAAAGTCACACCATGATAACTTGACTATAATTGTTTTTCTCTTAAAATATTCAAGATAGTTCTAAGATGCGCTATGTGTTTTTTCTCGAGTACAAGACTAGATCAAGATAACATCTATGAATACCTCTACAAACTTATCAAGAAAAGGCCTGAAGATTTGATTCATGCAATCCATGAATATTGTTCATAACTACTAATTTACAATTACCATACCTTAATCTAAAAGCAGTCTTCTGAAAATCTTCAACTTTAACCAAAATCTAGTGATAACTTCGGCGTAGATCTATCTTGAAAAGGCAATTACCCCCATACAACTAATTCATCAGATCATCAATCCTAGGAAGAAAACAATTGTCTTTTATTGTTAGCTTGTTTATTTGCTTATAGTCTATGCACAAATGAGATGAACAATCTTTTTTCTTTACTAATAACACCGAAGCTCCCCATGGTGAAACATTAGGTCAAACAAATTGTTTCTCTAATAAATCTTCAATTTGTTACTTCAACTCAACTAACTCGATCGGTGCCATTGAACATGGAGTAATTGACATAGGACTTGCTCTAAGAATAAGATCTATTGCAAACTCTATCTCCCTCTTTAGTGAAAGTCTTGGAATATCCTAAGAAAATACACCCATAAATTCCTAAACCACAAATATATCCTTTTGTGTTTTATCAAAAGCATGAAAAATTTTGCACCCTTTTATACATCTCTTTCAAATTATTGAGTTGAGATAAACCACATTCCCTCTAATTTAGGAAAATCAACTTGTTCTAATGATAATATATGAGAATGTGATTAGTAGATAACCAATCCATTCTTAAGAACCTACAAATCTTTCATTGGTATACAAATCAAATTGATCTTGTATCTTTGCCAAACTATAATCACTAGACACTCAACACACATAAAAGAAGTTAATATAACACCGTCAGTTGGTGTAGATACCATTAAATCAATATCTAACTCTCTAGTTGGGAACTTGAATTTCTTAACACAAACAGAGAACATGAAAGAATGGGTTGCCCCAGAACTAAACAATACAAATAATTGTACTCTAGAAGTGAAGCAATTACCTCTAATAACACTATTAGATTCTGAAGCTTCAGCTCCATTGATAGTAAATACTTTGCCATCTATTATAAGTTTTTGATTGTTACCCTGTTTTGCTTGTTGCATCCCACCAAATTTTGGTGCTCTCAACTGAACATGATAGTCTTTTTTTGCATGATCATATTTGTGAAATTTATCACATGCACATTTGGCATTGGCTGAGAACAGAACTTAACAGCATGTGGTCCTCCATAGCTATAACACCTAACATCTGACTGTAACTGAGAACTAGGTCCTTCATTCCTATAACATTAGAGTCTAGAATAATGCTTCTTTTTATCTCCATACTTAGGTATGCTTTCAGAAGGTCCTTCCACTTGAGTTTTAGCGACTCAATTACTATTTTTCAAACTTTCCACTACTTTTTCCTTCTCCACTAGAGCAGAGAATTATCTAATGGATAAGAATCACCCCATCTATTTAAGCTTATATTTCAACCCAAATTTAAACTTCGTGCATCTCCAAGCTTCAATCATGGCCTAGGTATAAAATCTTGGTGTTTGAACCTAGTAGCATGATCAAAAGACTTTCCTGTTCTAACTGCATGAACTTAATTCTTTTTCATATCTAACACTATCAGGTAAATATTCCTCCAAAAATCTAACTTTAATCATTTGTTTTGTGCTTATCCACCAAAACTCAATCCTAGGTGACATTTTCTCCTCTATCTTCGATCCTTTGTTTTATGCTTATGACCAAAACTTGACTTCTTCAATGAACATAGAGATGGCATATGATAACTTCCTCTTCTCATGACATCAAGTGACTTCACAAATCCTCTCAATATCGCTCACTGACCGATCTATTTTTTCTAGGTTTATTCACATATTAAACTTAAATTGATTGTGCCTCATGAAATCGTTCAAGATTAAGGAATGATGTTGTTAATGAAGTTGAGATGCTTCTATTATGAGTCTAGTAGTCTCTTGTTGATGAAGGGTAGCCTGGTGTTGTTGTGCCATAGTAGAAATTTGTTGTTGTAAGGTTTTGTCCATTATCTCTATTACTCATGCTAAGTGGGGTACAGTGGATAAGGAGTTGGTGGTCTACGTGCCATCTTCTAAGCATATAAAGAATTAGTTTAGAAATAATCTAAAACTTCTAACTATGTCTTTAAAATAAATTTAAACACCTACACACAAAAGAAACACTATGTCATTATTAGGACGAACAACTCTATACCATAAATGTAACACCAAAAAAAGACAAAAAAAAAAACATAGTATAGTCACAACAGGTCACCAGACAATAGATAAAAGGATAAGCCATTTGAAAATAAATCTCTAACATAAGAGAATATATATAAAGAATAACTATGTTAGAAATCCATGAACAATCTAATTTCACCCAATAATATGAATACAATATAAATCAAACATGGATATATCCACTGAAGGATATTCAATAAATGGAACATCGACTGACGCGCTTTCCAGAAGACCTGTATTAAGTATGTCCTATTAGAGAATAACATTTTATCCAAAATAACACTTAGATTTACAAGCGGAACTAAGAATAATGAATCAGGGTAAGTTCATATTAACTCAGGTTCGTACATCTACACATTTCATAGTGTGTAAGAACCTCCCCCTAACTTCTCACCACCTAATATCTTGGTTTTTGTAACTTAGGTCATTAGTAAAGTAAAAAGATTTTTGTTACAACAAAGGTGTCAATACTTAATGCACAAATCAAACAAAGGTTCATATATCATTCCATATTTGTGACCTCTTATTCGTACATACATATCACACTACAAAAGAAACTAGGATTACTGACAAACAAATCTGTCGATAAATTAGCGAATATTAATTTTATTATAAAAATTATTATTATTATTATTATTATTGTCACTTTTATTATCCACTATTAAGAACCCATAATCATCATACTAGAGTAACTTTTCTATCATGTTACGATTATTATTATACTTATTATTGCAATTACAATAATTTGTATTAATATTAATATAAAATTAATAATAATACAATTATATTTATTATTATAAAATTATTATTATTGTTGTTATTATAAAATAATATTGTTATTATTATTATTACAAACATTATTATTATTATTATTAATTTTATTATTTTCAATATTATTTTTATTATAAATGTTATTATTATTAATATTATTGTTATTATAAATATTATTATTAGTATTATTATTGTTATTATAAAATTGTTATTTTAAATACTATTGTTATAAATATTATTATTAATAATAAAAATATTATTTTTATTATTGTTATAATTATTATTAATATTGATATTATTATTTTAAATATTATTTTTTATTATAAATATTATTATTGTTGTTATTTTATTTATATTATTATTATTATTATTAATATATTAAGTATTATCGACGGAATAAATATGTCGCTAAGTTGGTGGGCAATTTACCGATAGATCAATTTGTTGGTAAATTATTTGTCAATTTACCAACAGATTAAGTTCGTTAGTAAATTGACAATTAGTTTACTAACAGATTTACGGATGGATAATTTGGCGATTATTTTTCAATCCGTAAATCTATCAATAATTAGCGACAAATTAAATTCGTCGGTAAATTGACAATAAAATTTTTTGTCTGTAAAATTTGTTGATAATGATATTTTACTAGTAAAAAAAATTATTTCGGTAATTTTCTGTCAATATTTAAGGTTTTTCTTATAATGTTATTATTAACAACTTATTGTACACACACATTCCATTTGATAAAAAAAACCACAATTCAATTACTAATATTCATTCAATATTTATTACATTTAATAACATTCACTCTTATATATTAATCATCAATATAATAATCTGATGACAAATAAACAATTTTAGCATTTAAAAATATTTAAAAACATATTTTTAATGTTTAGAAAGCACTCTCTTGCCCAACTAACACTTGGCTCACCCAACGAATTGAGCATATGTTATAATTCTCCCAACTACCATTCTACTCTCCCATCCAAAGACATCAATGCATCCAACAACTTTAAGTCACCCAACAAGGGAAGTATTCGTCCAACGACTACACCACTAGAAATTTTTCATAAAAAAACATCTAACTAACAAGAATTGACCCGCCTAGAGGCCAACACTCTCAGATTTTCAATTAAATGAATTTTACCAGAAAATACTTGATTTTTCCTACAACCAAATCATTGGAAGTTTTTATTTAAACAATTTGTCCTATAAATTTGGCTCACCTAAGAAACAAAGTTCTCAAATTTTTAGAATTTTGTCTAATAAGACTTTTTCTTGCCTAACAACTTTATATAATGAACAATTTTGCATAATAGAACAACTGCCCTAGTTGGATCAAGCAAAGTTTTCATTTTATTTTTATACCTAATGTTGAATATTTGACTTCAAAATAATCAAAACTTGAATCAATTTGTCCTCGATGTAATATTCAAACATAAAATTGATAAATACACAATGATTCTATTCATTTAATCACACAATCCTTGTATAAAATCATTTATTATGACCAAAATCTTTGTATGAGTAAATATAACAAAATTACAAAATCTAGTAACTTAGAAAGTAAATATAAAAAAATTGTAGTATGAGCTTAACCAAGTTGAGAGGATTATTTTTTTTAATTGACATCTTACCAAAATTGATGATAAAAATATAAGAAAAATAAGAGAAGAAAGAACTTTTATAATAAATGAAAATTTATTCTATTTAAAAATTTAAATATAACAATTCTTGATTTCTTAACTACTATAAAATATAATTAGATTTTGAAAATACTGAGGTATGGTGATATGAAATTAAAAGAAAATTAGCGAGATAGAAAATGTTTGTATGAAGGATGGAGAGAGAAAAGACGAAAATGGAAGAGAGAGAGGGATGGAGGTCGCGTTACATTGTATACATTCACTGATGTTACTATCAATTTTTATTGTTTACTCTCAATGGTCTATTCTTAAGTTTTTAAAATTTCTTTTTATGGTCTACTTATAGTAAAGCATAGATGTTTTATTTATCTGCATGTTAAGAAAAAGTTTGTAAGCGAATCCGAGAGAAATTGAGAGCAAAAGAAGTATTACAAGAAAATAGAATAAGTTGTATTTTTTTTTTCCATGCTTTGCTTTAACAAGATTTGTTAATTTTAGCAAGAACGACATCAACCTCTAAATATAGAGAGGCACCAAAAGTTAACAAAAAAGTAATTTTTATTTAATAAAAGTATGATAAGTATATAAAACTTTTGTTTTAAATTGTTAAATTAGTAGACAAATTTATTAATTTCATGCATAAGATGATTTTATATTTAATATTTATTACATGTTTCTAATATTATGTTTTGATAATAACTAAATCAAATTTATATTTCACTTGTTTATTTTAATAATGTTTGTAAGAAAAAATAATAAATTAATTTTTAATAAAAATAAAATTTGATTTTAATAAAAGTAAAATTTGATTTTTGATAAAAATTTAATTTGATAAAAATAAAATTTGATATTTAATAAAGATAAAATTAATTTTTGGTTAAAGACAGAATTTGATTTTTAATAAAGATATAATTTAAATTTTAATAAAAATAAAATTTGATTTTTGATATATGTAGAGTTTAATTTTTAGTTAGAGACAAAATTTAGTATTTTATGATTTAAATTTAAGATAAACAACTGCTTTTAAAATTAATCTTTTGTGCATTGTTAGATTTAATGAAAAAATAAATTCAATTTGGGAATAAGAAAGATTTTGTTTCGGAAAACACAATGTTATTATCTTTTAGGATAAGATTTTGTTTTATTGAAAGTTAAATTCAATGTTACGTAATTTAAGAAAAAAAAGAGAGAAATACTTCGTTATTATCTTTTGAAATAAAAAGCAATTTGAATTGATATATTTCTCGGTCATTTCAATTGTTCGACACTCTTCTACATTTTCATTTTCAGCTGCATATTCATATTTAGGTTGCTTTAGGAAAAGATTTTTTTCACTTTAATTAAAAATAATAAAAAATCTGCTCTTTATTTGTAATTTATATTCATTCAGGCACATTTATGTATTTGTCCAATGATGTATGATTTGATGGATGACACTCGAAATAAAAGAAGTTAAAAAGGGTTACGTTGCTTGAAAAATATACACCATAGATTATTATTTTCCCGCTTATCTCTTCAGTTTTATCCTTTTCATATATTTTCTCCTAATAAAAATAAATCTGTACAATTCTCGTACTGGATAGATTATGATGTACATTGATTTGTTTTTCTCGGTATTGGAGTTTGCAAACAAATATTGGAGAGCGTTTGAAAACAAGATTGAAGCATGTAGTAAAATGCCATGATTTTCGGAAAAGTTGCTATCTTCTTTTAGTATTTTGTATTTTATTTTATTTTTTAGTTGAATATCAGTTAATAAAAGATAAAAGATAAAAGATAAGGTGGTTAAATGATGACACTAGAACTAAAATAAAAGAAAATAAATTCAAGCTACAAAAGTTGATTAATAAGATTATAAACAGGTTTTTAAAGGAGTACAATAAGTTTTACTAGAACAAGTTAAACATTTAAAGACTAAAAGAATTTTAGTTAACATATAGAATAAAAAAATATTTTGAATTAAGACTTCAAATTATTTTTTACCTTGTAAAGTTAAACACGTTAAGAGTTTAAATTATTTTTTATCTTATAAAGTTAAATCTAGTAAGCTATGTGAGAGTGTCAATTGTTTGAGAGTTTTTAGTCTTGGATAGAGATAAAAAGGGTGTTAAAATCTTGTGTGTCTTAGATTTAATTTTATTATTATCTTGTGTGTCTCTGAATTAATTTTTATTATCATTTATTTATTGTTTACCGTAAATTGAACTTGTAAAAAAATATTTGATCTAATGAATAGAAACAATACACCAATTAAATGCTAAAGTTAAGCACATTTTTTATTTACGCCTTACCATAAGAAGAAATTGCAAAAGTTGATGCTACACCTAGTGCTAAGGAGATTTCAGACACACTAACATTAGAACATGAAAAATCATATAAGGAAGCACATTGGTTTCATGACAGACATTATCTACTATTTCACATCAGAAGTGTTTGACGAATAAGTAAATTTATTTGATATTCATTCTTTTATAAAATCATATCAATAAGCTATAATTAATAATGCTAGAATAGTTGAAGCTTTTAATGATATGAAAAGAAAATACAAAAATGCATGCAAAGGAATTGAATCATTGAATACTGCTTTTAATGAGTTATTAGTTAAACATGAAAAAATTGTTAAAACTCATGAAAAATTGTGTGAACAAAATAAAGTTTTAAACTAAAATTTTGAAAATCAAAATAAGAGTTTCAAAAAGATAAAAAAAAAAGTTATTATTGGCTAGAGAAACTCATAAATCAGGGATAGGACAAGAAACTCATAATCATACATAATCTTCTAAAGTTTATATAGAAACATTGTCTAATGAGTCATTGAAAAGAAATAAGTGAAAATTTCTAACAGGAAAGGACCCAAACAAGTATGGGTATCAAAAAATAAAATTATTTTTCTTGTAGATGTATTTATTCCAAATTAGAAGACTCCAATCATAGCACTAGGATAATGGTCACTCACAATTCACAATGGCAAGAAAGTCTACATCCCTAAGTTAGAAAAACGAAGAAAAAGTTGAATAAGACTTATATGAGAACAAGATGGAGATGATCAAATAAGAGAATCGAGCTAAATTTTGATACATAAGCCATTATGAACAAATTCCCACTTAAATAAAGAGGTATGATATAGAATGATCTATCCATCAATTAGGCTCAAAAACTTACCAGAAAAACTATACCACCAATTTCAATGCATTGATTTTAATCACTATCTTAGTTTATCAATATTCAGCGAATCCAAACAACATAAATCAAAATCTCAAATTTTCAAAATTCATAATAATGCCAATCATAATTTTGGAAAGATCAAAATTATTGTTTAGACAGGGAAAAAACAGATATTAAGTGTCTACATTGTTCCAGATCCTAGACCATCTAATGCATGAAATCAACAAAACCTTCTATACTTATCTTTACTCAAACAAAGAAAAATCTAGAAATATTTACCTTGTATACACAATAAAACATACCGTCTAACTGATGAGTAATTGTCAGTAGAATACAAATGTCTCATCTTTATATAACCATCTCCATCTTGTTCTCATAAAAGTCTCATTCAATTTTTTCTCTTGTTTCTCTACCTTGGGGATGTGTACTTTCTTACCATTGTGAATTGTGAGTTTCCACTGTCCTGGTACTATAATTGGAGTCTTCTTATTTGGATTAATCACATATGCAAGAAAAATAATTTTATCTTTCAATACCCATACTTGTTTGGGTATTTTCCTTTTAACAATTTTCATTGGTTTTCTTTTCAATGCCACATTAGACAATGTTTCCATAGAAACCTTAGAAGATGATGTATGATTATGACTATCATATCCTATCCCTGATTTATCTTGAAAATTTCTAGAACTTTTAGTCAACAAATCAGAGACTTTCCATTTATTCTTGAATTTGACAAATTTTTTCTCAAACCAATATTTTCTTTAATTATACCATCTAAAATTTAAGTTTCTTCCATTGGTCTCTTACCAATACTTTATTTAGCCAATAATAACTCTTTTTTATCCTTTTTAAACTCTATATTTTTATTTTCAAAATTTTGTTTTAAAACTTTATTTTCTTTACACAAATTTTCATGAGTTTTAAGAAATTTCTCATGTTTTATTTGATAACTCATTAAAAGCAGTATTCAATTATTCAATTTCTTTGCATGCATTTTTTTGTATTTTCTTTTTATATCCTTAAAAGCTTTAACAATTATAGCATTATTAATTATAACTTCTTGATATGATTTTCTAAAAGAATTAATGTCAAATAAATTTACCTCTTCGTCATACTCTTTAGATGTAGAATTGTAAATGGCTTTTGCCATGAAACCAATGTGTGCTTCTTGATTTGATTCTTTACATTCTAATGCTAGTGTCTCCCAAATCTACTTAGCACTAGGCATAGCATGAAATTCTGCAATTTCTTCTTCTAACAAGGCGTAAATCAAAATGTGCTTAGCCTTGGGATTTAGTTGGTATTGTTGTTTCTATTCATTAGACCAAGTATTCTTTGGCAAACATTTTCCAGAGGCATCAAGCAAGTAAGGAACACTAGTACAATAGATCAACATTGCAATACTCAAGAAAGGCAGCCATCTTAAGTTTCCATAACTCAGTCTTTACCTTTAAATAAAGGTGGACGATTGATATCTTGTCCCACAAAGTCTATTGAGTTTCCCAATATCGTTTCCTCTCGTCTTGTCAAGAACTAACTCCAGAGGTTAATTTTGATACCAATTGAAGGTGGAATTGGCTCTAGAATAAAGGGTTGAATGGAGCCTAAAACTCCATTCGCAACACATAATAAATAAGTGACAATAAATATTAATTTTGAGGCACATAAGGCAACATTAAAATTAAATCTAAGGCACACAACATTGTAAGATTCTGGTATTTTAATATCAATTTCAATCTCATCTTTTTATTTCAAATATGTGAATAAATAAAACTAAAACAAAACAAATAAAATTTGTTAAATGACATTTTTATTTAATTTTGAATTAGTAACGAAAGTGTTTAATATGAGAAGATATTGAATCCAGAAATCATGGTACAAATTTCTTGCTTTTCAATCAAATTCCAAATTCCATCTTAGATCAAAAATCAAATTTTATCTCTATAAAAATTCAAATTCTATCTCTATCAACAATCAAATTCTAACTCTATCAAAGATCATATTTAATCTTTATCAAAAAAATCAAATTATATCTTTATCAAAAATAAAATTCTAACTCTATCAAAAATAAATTCTATCTTTATTAAAAATCAATTTTTAACTTTATCAAAAATAAAATTTTAACTTTATCAAAAATAAAATTTTATCTTTATCAAAAATTCAATTCTATTTCTAACAAATTCTATTTTTATCAAAAATCAAAATTTATTTTTATAAAAAATTAAATCCTATCGCTATCAAAAATCAAATTTTATCTTTCAATTAAAATTTCACTTTAAGTTTAACTTTGAATAGTTTTTATTTTCAAAAATTTATTTTCTCAATTTAATTAAAATCTGATACGTGTTATTTGAGATTAAGAATATTATTTTGACTATAACCGTTTAACTTGACTTTGACTGGCTACTCTGATTTTGACATTTTCATCTTATACACAATATTTATTTTTTTTTTGCAAAATATTAAAACAAATAATTAAAACATAAACTTGATTTTGTTATCATCAAAAAATAACTTCAGAAATAATGTAATGAATGAGAACGTCTAATGCATGAAACAAAAGACATCATCTAATGACTCAACAAGTCAACTTTATCTGAAATGCTAGTGCAAAAACCTAGATCCATGACGTGTCTGCTATCATAAAATTATAGTTAAAAATCACAAGCCAAACTCAATCACCAAATATACACTTTCGGAAAGCCCTTTTTTAGAACACAAAAAAATACTTCTGAAAATCTCTTTCCATAATGCAAAAAAGACTTCCTAAAAGCTCTTTCTGAAATACTAAAAAAAATGATAGATCCAAAATGCATTTTCTTGCTTTTGAAATGCCTTTTCCAGAATGAAATTGCCAGCCCCGTTGACTTCTAAAAAGCTCTTTCCAAAATGTATTTTTTGACTTTTGCAAAGTCCTTTCCGAAATCTAATAATAAGCTTTAGAATAGCCATTCTGAAACACATCCTACACCTCCAAAATGACTTTCGATCCATTCCATAAATCTTTTTGAAACCCAATTTCCGAAAGCCTGTAACGCATCTAAGAGAAAAAAAAATTCTAAAACTTATCAACATCGTCTTCCTTTACCTCAAAAACAACCCAAACTCCTCCGTAATAAGTCCCCGAAGAAAAATGCCACCACCTACTCACCGCCCCCGCCGCCATTAGAGTCGTCTCAGTCCACCATCAACCACAATACATCACTCCTTTCATATAGAACAATCAAGGACAAAATTAAGATTTGGAAAACTTGATAGGTGCAACAAGAAATTGCCTTTCCTTAGACTCAAATACTAAACAAAGCTAAATTTTTCATCTGTTAAATACATTGTCAATTACATAATTCAGAAATTTATTTTAAATTATATAATTTAAAATAAAAAATATATTTTATGTTACATAAGTTAGAAACATATTTTAGACGTGTAGTTCAAAAATTAGTTTTAAATTATATAATCCGAAACACATATAAAAATTTAAAATATATTTCTAGATTTGACAATCCAATATATATTTATAAATTGTATAGTCCAAAATATGTTTTCAAACTCTACTATTCAAAAATTACATTTCAGACTCAACATTCTAAAGAGGTGTATGAAAAAGATAGGGTGGAGAAAGAAATTGTCATTCAAATATGCTCGCAGTCATTCATGGTTTCTAGGTCCATATCAATCACCATGGGGCATTGCATTCTGCACCCATGCTTTTAAACCTACACCCTTAGAAGGGGCTGAAATGATAAACTTGTCCCTGAAAAAATATATTTTCAAATTGCACATTCTCATATATACTTCTGGATCTGGAAAATGCCTTTTGAAATATACTTTCTAGAATATGCAATTATAATGTATTAACACATTTTAGATAACACATCCACTAATACATTTCAAAATGTATTCTAAAATATATAATAGAAATGTATTAATAAATTTCAAAATAAACATTCTACACAATATATTTTTAGATTCAGAAATACATCATGAAATGTGTATAATGTATTAATATGAATTGCTCATTTTGATACGTATTTCTGAATATGGAAATACATTTGGAATGCATATTTTGGATATATATTTCTGAAGGGTAGAATTGGAAATTAAACTATTATGAAGGTGTAACATCAATATATAAAGGTGTAGAATGCAATGAAAGGCAACATGACATTATCACGTAAAAAAAATCACAAAACATCCATTATGAGCCATTCAACTTGTTTCTCGTAATGACAAAATAATGTGTGGACACCAACCAAATGTTAGAATCTAACAACAAACAGGATATGAAAAGAATACTGGGTTTCTTTATTGCAAAATTATAACATAATTCAGTCACCTTGTTTCTCATCATAGATTTTCGTTTACAATTTCCTTCACCGAAAAAAAAAATCAAAATATTCCTCCCCTAGAAAATCATGTAAATGTTCCTCGGGAAAGACCCTGCAAATGTTTGACACAAAAAGTACAAGATAAACACAGAATATGAGGCATTATGCCAGAGAGGCTGCTCAGCGAAAATTATCATCTCGTAACTCCCTTTGCATGAACACGTATAATTATGTCAAAGCATTGAATGACTATAACGTTAGGCTTTCGGGGTTTGCAACGATTTTTGAGAATGTCTGAAGGAATGCAGCCAAGTCAGCCCCATAGATTATTCGGTGGTCAGCAGTTACATTTACCTGATAAAGAAAATTTGAGAGACAACAAAATACTATCTTCAAACATGAATGAATTTTTTTCATTTTTCAATAGATATGATTATAATTCCACATATCTTAAAGCATGTCTTTCTTTTTTTACCTCTTGAAAGAATCCATCAAAATATAAAAATAAATAAATAACTTGAATTCATGGGAAATTACTATCTATGGTGTAGAACAAGTATGCCTCTTCCCATATTATCGTTTTATCTAGTATATAACCAAGTTATAGATTTCACAACTCGATTAACTCATGTCGTGAAAATGACTTGCTGCAAAGTAAACACAATGAACCTATGTTTTCAGTTTTTGACCAAGATGATATGATCATAGACAATTTAGTCAAGATAATATTGTCTCAATCATAAACCAAATTAGTTTTGATAAGACAAATATAATTTTGATGATAACAAATAATGTAAGTTTTCATTTACTAATAATTTGCTCTAAAGAATATTTATCACAAGAACAATCAGACGATCGATGAAAGAAAGTGCAGTCTTAGCTTAAGCCATCAGAAGTTTATCTAAAGAAGATGCAAAATTGATACAAAGATTATAACAAAATGCAAAGTTATGTCCAAATTTATCACTGTCTTGGAAGTCATTAAGAGTTGATTGACTTGTCCCAAGGAGGTCTTTGAGACAATAGAACACTATACTAAGTTTGATATTGTTAGTACCAGGAAAAGATATTCAAGACGAAAAATACTTTAAGCATAGCAAATAGAATGCAACAAAGATTTATGTCAACTAAAAGGACTACCAACCTTTACTACATTTGATGCGAGAATAGAAAATCAACATACAAGTCACAATGATCTTATTCTAGACATTTATTGTTAGACCAAGTTCAACAAACCCTGTGTTTGGTGTTGATTATATGCTTAATCAAATAAGTCTAAAATGTAATTTTACAAGTATTAGATCATGTCAGACGGAGAGAATCCAATCTCGCCCGTCACACACAAGTTGTATGATTAGACAGATGCAAACATTGTTAAATATATGTTTTGCCTGACAGATGCAACTGATGTGCATGTGCGTCATTTGATAAGCTTTTGCTTGAACAAACGCAAACACGTGTACATAGTTAAATAAATTTTGACTTGAATAAAAGATAAGTATACTTTGGCTAACAAACATAAGCCTGATATATTTCATAGCACATGCCAAACTTTCATAAATGCTTGTTTTATGCCTATAGGAAATGCACATCTCTTCATTCTTTCAAAAAGATCTCGCAACGTCTTGTTAACATCAAAGATCTCTTGGATAACGTGTTGAAAGCTACTTTAGCTTCTCTAGAGAAGGTAAAATGTCAATGCTGCGAAGTCGGCCAACTATGTCAGGTCCTACGTTTTGCTCAAAAGTAACAGAGAAGCTCGTTGCCTTGGCCTATGAAACTTTGCCATGTTTCAAAGGTGTTGTCAAAGAAGCCACACACATTCAATGCTAAGTCAAGAACATTTAATGCGTCTTGAAGCCTCAAAGCATGCTCAGATGCGAGAAGATGCAATAACATGAGATGACACTCACAACAGCTACAAAGGATGTGCAATGACTTATATAGAAGATCATTTTGAATAAGGAGGACTAACAATGGAAAAAGTCTTGCTACAAAAACGAGCACAAGACCTTAAGCTTCCAAGCATTGTAGTTGAGAGAAAGGACATTGTTCATGTTCATTAGCAGTTTAGAAGAGTGATATAGCCCTTGTATATATCGTAAGACACTACCCCTATTTGTAGTAAGCGAATATGTGATCTTTTAGATCACATTTTTTGTAAACCTTTTGGTCTTTAGCTAGAAGTGACTGCATTCCAAAAAAAATTCAATCTTATCCAGGAGTGGTTACTTTCCAAAAAAAACAATCTGTCTTAACTAGGAGTGGCTGCATTCTAAAGAATACTCAATCTTAACTAGGTGAGACTGTGTTCTAAATGATACTCTGTCTTAGCCAGCAATGGCTGTGTTTCAAATAATACTTGGTGATATCTTGAGCTCCAAATAATATTGTGTTAGCTAGGAGTGACTATGATCCAAATAATACTTAGTGTTAGTCAAGAGTGGTTGTGGTCGAAATAATATTCAGTTTTAGTTAGGAGTGATTAAGATCCAAATAAGATCCAAGTAGTAGTCTATCTAGTGAAACTCAATCTGTTGATTGAAAATTGGATGTAGTTTTTGTTAATAGACGAACAAATATAAAAACACAATGTAAATCCTTCTTATCCCTTCCCTTTTATATTACATGTTATTTAATAGTAACTAATATTAGAAGGAGAGATTTGCAAAAATAATTTTTGAAAAGTCATTTTTAAATAATCCATCAGTAAAATTGGAAGTTGTGTATAATGTTCTTCATCAGACAAAATCTCTTAAGAAAACTACTTGACAATGCATCTCTCAAGTAAAACTATTGTTTGACAACATATCATTAGTCAATACCTTGTGAAAATTTCAAAAAGTGCTTAAAACACAATTCAATCCTCTCTGCTTGTGTTTTGCCCTGTATTTGCCATTTATAAATAGAAGTCTCATCATGTAGAACCAACTAAAAATATTACATAGACTCACAACGTAAATTGCATTAGTTTTTCTTCAATTATTAAGTGTTATATCAATAGACTGTCTTATAACAAGATAAAGAGTGCACCAATCTTTGTAAATTCTTTACTCTATAAAATTATCTCAACAACAAATTCTTATTTGTAAAATCTCTCTTTTGAGAGTTTTCCTCGTATCTTAAATAACTTGATTTGTCATTTGTTGTAGTTGAGAGTGTTAGTAATAGAATATTCAAAAAAACCATAAATGACTTGGTAAAAAAGAATATTGTCATAATTGCTTAACTTATGTGAAGTAATACTTGTTTTATTTAGTTGAGGATGACATAAAGTAATAGTTAGGAATTACTTTCTGTACTCGTTATAAATCAATATAAGTCAGAATTAGCATAGAGAATACTTATAACCAATTCGATTAGTGAAACTCTTTATAGACTTTGAAGGAGAACTAGATATAGCCAGTATTAAAGTGAACTAATATAAAAAGGAAGAGTATATGTGCTTCTACTATTACACTTGCAAATGTATTCTACTATCCTTCACAAGTTGTTTGCAAAAACTATTATACAAATCGTTTTTGACTAACAGACACTCAATCATCTACCCTTTACTGTCTTATGAAAAACTTTCAAAGTATTTATAAGCTCTATTCCACCCTACCCCCTTAGAGTTAACATGTTATCTTCTTGTTCAAAGAAATGCTGCTATCATAAATTTGCAAATTTTTAATAAGGTTCATTCAACTATGCATACAAGTAGGCATGGTAGTTAAAATCGAGAGTTTACTCGTAAAATCGTAAGATTTTATGATTTTACATATTTTGTGCTATTCAAATTCCACACAGGATCGTTGTACAGCAAAATCGTACGGATCGTCGAACAAAATCGTAAAAAACGTGTAAAAGCAATTTTTTTTGTGTATCAAATGGTTCACCTTCTTGAGTCTAATTTTATTCAAAATTAATGCAATTAAATTTTGACATTGTGATACCTGTTGTCACCTAACACCACCTAATTAAAATTAATGCAATGCAATTAAAATTTACAAAAAAAAATAAAGAGTCTCTTCACCTTCACTCCTTATTCCAATCCAATCCCATTAAAATTAATGCATTAATGTAATTAAAATTTAAACAAAAAAAAAGTCTCTTCACCTTTACTTCTCATTCAAAGTTCATTTCATAAAAAGTCATGAAGAGTCTCATCTAATTTCAAATAAAGAGTCTTGTTGTTTTGCACGTTCACATCACTTGATTGGATCTCATTTCAAATTCAATTAAAATAAAACTAAATTAATTTAATTAAGGTAAATGAAGAGTCTCTGGAGTTTACTCCTCCTTTTTAGTGCTTGATTGACTTTTATTTCAAATCTAATTAAAATAAAACTAAATTAATTTAATTAAGATAAATGAAGAATCTTTGTTCACTCTTTCTTCTTGATTGGATTCCATTTCAATTTTAATTAAAATAAAACTAAATTAATTTAATTAAGGCATTTTAACCATCTCTTAATTCTAAAACCTCAGTCACACTCACATATCCAAAGTCATTTGAGCATACACTAACAAGATTTTCTTGGACTTCTCCTTATTAGCCAGAAAAAAATCACACTCCACAACTCACACACTTGGACAATATAGATTTAAATGACACTCTTAAATCAAATGGAGATGATGAACACTTGGTTGAAGGTCAAGTCCAAGGTGGTGTGGAAATGATGATGTTTTTGTCATCCCAACTTAGAGGAAGAAAATGTTTTTATTGATGTGCTTCATGAAGGAGATAAAACTAATGAAGATTCTTTTAATTTTCATTTTAATGTGAGTGATTTATATTAGATGAACTTAAGTTTTATTAAGTATTGTCAAAGTAGTTGATTTTATAGATTTAATTTTGATGAAGTACTAACAAATGAATTAATTAGTTATGTGTGTATATTTAGTTTGTGTTTATAGGGTTGGTGACTTTAATTTGGATCTCATTTGGGCACTAGATGTTTTTACATAGATTTTACATTATTATTACTCCTCCATAATATATCCAACGCATCAATTAATCTTTTTAATTACTTAATTACTTTTCATGTAATACATTAAGTAAAATAGAAAAAATGTGACCATATAAACTTAAATAGTTTTGTATCAAAGTTAAATCATTCCTCAAATACTTTTTTTAATTTCTCTTATTTATTTATTTTTTTTACAAAAATATTATTATTATTATATATATATATATTTAAAAAAGTAAAATTTACGATTCGTGTTACGATTTCACGATTTACGATTTTATGAACCTTCCACGATCCTATTTAAAATCTCGATTTTAACTACCTTGCAAATAGGGAAAGGACTCAGTTTCTTGCAGGCACATATCGGCTAAGGCAAACACTATTGTCGATTACTAAGAGAGTATACATAATTACATACTTTGACGGAAAAAAATACCCAAAATAACTCTATTTTCCTAATATTCAGTAAAGAGTCCATACCGAATGGTAGTTATTCTCCCTTCACAGATACGGCTAACCGAGGAAATTAAGAAATTTATTTGCAGGTTGCACCGTTCATCTGATGGGGAATTGAGGAAAGTATGGTAGGTAAGGGGGTAAAATAGACAAGCTTCCTTTAGAAACAATGATCTGGATCAAGAAGACAATTTTCCTTGAAATACTAACTTAAAGGATGAAAAAGAAAAACTCGAGATGCTCCAAAACCACCTTCAGAAGGACATATTTGTTCATTGACTACGACAAATAAATAGCTTTCAGACTAATTTTAAGTATATAGACTTTCAAAGCTATAATTACTACCTTCACATCACAGTGAAGTCCCCAGTTTTGTTAGCAGTGAATTGGATAAAAAGAATCAGAACAGACACATTATACAGAGAGGCTTTGTCATTAGAGGTATGTCCCTTTCTTATTAAATAAGAGAAATTAGAGGTATGTCTTCAATGTAACTTAATACAATAGTGGAACTCAATAGTTGACAAGAAACAAAAATCAAGTCCCGACATTTAGTGTGCGTCATGTAACATTACACGGCCGATGTGTACTTTAAGATACATCTTTAGCCAGCAAGAGCCAGTTAAGCCATGAGACTACAGTTTCGGACATCTAGCATGACAGAAGCCCAATGAAACAGTCCACAAAGGATCAGATCATGTGATGGTGAAAATGGAAAAGTTGCAGAGACAATTGCAAGAGCTTTGGAAAGCTACAGATCATGTTTCTTATACATGATAGTTGCAGCCTGGAGTCTAAGAAATGAGAATTCAGAGAAAAAGTATCTTAATAGCAAAGGGTTATTTTTTTCAGTCATGATTGAGGTCCAGCTAATAATTTAAATATCATACGATGTACATAGAGTTAATCCTTCAGGATAACAGCATGCAAATGCAAATTAATGTTTCCTTTCACACAAACCATCGGGTTGGTCTTTAATATATAGAACAACCCTGCGGAACCCCCTACAACAAAACAACCTTCCTATAACAACCTTAACGACCCTACTCCTTACTCTTTAATTTCCTCCTAGAATACACTTTCCATATCTTTTCATTTCCTTTCTGCCTAACACCTTCACATATGATAAATATTGTGCATTGAAGTAAAAATATGACTATCTGTTGTATAAAATCAAAACATTGTTTCTGTGTTCACCTAAGCATAAGTGCCTACTTATCAATTATACAAACTTTTCGATGTTAACCTAAAAGAAATTTAAAGAAAAAATTAAGCTACTCACCAGCATTTTATTTTTTACTCTAAAAAAGCCATCCTTTTCTGCCAGAACTGTAGGTTTTGATGCGCCAACCGCCATGATAGCTCCCTAAACATAAATGGGAAAGTTTTAGCAGAAAAAAAAAATCATGGTCAAGTTGCCTCTGATACAGAGTCTACGTCTATTAAATTAATAGCAAATTCAAGATTTCACTGGTCACCTGGCCTGGAGGAAGTATGGCATCAAACCTGTCAATTCCAAACATTCCCAAATTTGAAAGCGTGAAAGTTCCTCGAGACATATCAAAGATCACAATTAAATCTATAGACTAGAACATTCCAGTCCCACAGAGAAACAATACTAAAGACACTACCAAGAAACCTGAATTATATTCATGAGGTTGCAATTGCTTAGAACGAGCTTTTTCCACTAGTTCTTTCCACTTTTGTGATAAAAGATACAAGTCCAACTGTAACAAAACAAGTAACCAACCAATTAACTAGGGAACTGACATACAATTCTATATTCAGCGAATATCCCTCTGATTCCCGACAATTCTCCAATTCACCAATCACATACCTTATCTACATCCTGAAGAACCGGTGTAATCAAACCACCATTGGTTGCCACAGCAACAGCAATGTTAATGTTACTATTATAGGAAAAGTTCTTCCCATCTTTGCAAGAGGCATTCACCACTGGGTGCTGAACCAGTGCCATTGCAGCCGCCTTGGCGAGAATCGCAGTCATTGTCACACCCTTCGGTTTCACCTGAAAATACATCAACAGCAGAAAAGCAAAATTTATAAAACTTGAAACTCTATACTCAGTTCCAATGAAATTGGAGTCTACGATTGCTATTAAAGTGCTAATACTATGTTAAGGTCACTACACACAAACATAGCAAAATATCCAGTCAAGAACAGTGGTACATTGAATATACCTCGTTTATTGATTGCTTCCTCAAAAGGAAGAATACAAAAATACAATACAAAGGAACCGCTGCTCCTTTCTTACAAGAGTACACCTATCAAATCTTACAAAATCAACAACTCCCAAACTTTCTAGGTTGGTCTCAATACCTCGTTTAAGTTGAGAAACATGAAATACTGGATGTGTATGAACACTCCCGTGACTGTAGTCTATAAGCCACCTGTCTTACTTGAGCTATCACTCTAAAAGGACCATAGTAACTTGCAGATAACTTGGGATTGATCCTCGTTAGCATTGATTGTTGTTTGTGTGGCCTAATCTTTAAATAAACTTCATTCCTTACCTTAATTTCTAATGGTCTTGTTGTTTGTGTGGCCTAATCTTTAAATAAACTTCATTCCTTACCTTAATTTCTAATGGTCTTCTATGTCGGTTAGCAAACTTTGACATTTGATCTTGTGCTCGTTGTGGAATTTGAGCTGTTTCAAAGCTTCATCCCTGGTTATTAGATCTTGTGCCACCATCTCAACTGTCGTCTCCCTCGGAATATAACGAGCTAATGATGATGATGATTTCCCATACACCACTTCAAATGGAGTGCATTTCATAGTGCCTTGATAGCTAGTGTTGTACCAATATTTTGCCTAAGGCATAAACTGCATCCATCTCTTCGGTTGTTTTGAACCGAAACACCTCAAATATGTTTCTAAAATTTTGTTCAGAACCTCTGTCCACCCACCTAATTTTGGATGATAAGCGGTGCTTATATTCAGCTTCGTTCCCTGCAACCTAAACAACTCCTTCCGAAACAAATTCATGAAGATAGAATCTCTATCACTCACGATAGAGGCCAAAATTCCATGCAGTCGAACCACTTCCTTCACGAATATCTCTGCCACCGATTTCACTGAATATGGATGCTTAAGAGGAATAAAATGGCCATACTTGCTTAGTCTACCCACCACCACTAAAATGGCATCAAAACTATTAGATTTAGGTAATCTAGTGATAAAATCCATAGTAACCTCTTCCCATGCAGCTGCTGGAATTGGTAAGGCTTGCAACAACCCTTGAGATGAACTGGCCAAATATTTTTTCTGCTGGCACACATGACAACAACCATGAAATCAGTTACTATCTTCTTCATTACTATCCCATGTATAGATTGAGCAATTCTCCTGAAAGTGTGAAACACCCCCGAATGGCCTCCTATGGGCGTGATGTAGAATTCCAGTAACAATTTAGGAATCCAAGCTGAAGTGGCTGACAACACCAATCGACCCTTATAATGCATCTTACCACTCTCCAACATATACTTCCCATTTGATTCGGGATTTTGTGTCAATTCTGTGATAATCTTCTATAGTTCAGAATCATGACGAATTTCCTCCTCAATCTCCTCCAGATCTCGCCAATGAGGCCGGGATATAAGTCTCAACTCAACTGCATTCTCTTCCTCTTCACCAAATGCTCGAGAGAACGCGTCAACCACCTTATTAGTCGCTCCAGATTTATATGTAATATCAAACTCATAACCTAACAATTTGGCTAACCAATTTTGTCGGTTTTGAGTTGTAATACTTTGTTTTAACAAGTGCCTCATGCTCTTCTGGTTAGTACACACCGTAAACCTCCTTTCCACCAAATATGGCCTCCAATGTTGGATAGCTAAACTACTTCCATTAGTTCCTTCTCATAGATTGATTTGGACAACGAAGTTTTAGCCAATGCCTTACTAAAGAAAGCATTTGGCTTACTGTTCTAAGATAGCACTACACCAATGCCTTTCCCTGATACATCACAATCTATACAAAAACGCTTGCTAAGATCAGGCAGCTTAAAACAGGTACAGTGCTGAGTGCTGAGTGCTGCCTTCAACTGTTGTGTAGCCTGAGTGCTTTTATTTGTCCATTCAAAACTTCCTTTCTTCAGTAATTGCTTAAGAGGTCTCGCCATCTTCCCATAATTATAGATAAACCTTTGGTAGTATCCTGTCAAGCCTAAGAATCCCCTCAAGGACTTTATATTATTGGGTATTGGCCATTGTTCCATTGCTACAACCTTTTGAGGGTCCATTTTAAACCCTTCTTCAGAAATAATGTGCCCCAAATACTGCATCTCCCTCTTCCCGAGTTCACACTTCTTCCCATTGGGAAAGAATCTATGTTGTAACAGTATGTTGAATACTATTCTGATTTGTCTAAAGTGTTCCTCCCATGTCTTGCTATATACCAATATATCCTCAAAAAACACTAAGACAAACTTCCTCAAATACGGCTGTAAGATAGAAGTCATAGTACCTTGGAATGTGGTTGGTGCATTGGTGAGTCAAAAAGGCATCACCAATGATTCATAATGTCCATGGTGAGTGCGAAAAGTCGTTTTATGTATATCCTCGTTCTTCATCCTTATTTGATGATAACCTGATCATAAATCCACCTTTGAAAAGTAGCATGCTCCGTGCAATCCGTCTAGCAGCTCCTCTATTACTGGAATAAGAAATTTGTCGGGTATTGTGGCTTTATTTAAGGCCTTGTAGTCAATGCAAAATCTTCAACTTCCGTCTTTCTTTTTCACCAGTATGACAGGGCTCGAAAATGGACTATTACTTTGTCTGATTATCCCGACCCTTAGCATTTCTTGCATTTGTTTTTCAATCTATGCCTTTATCACATAGAAGTATCTGTATGGCTTCACATTCCCAGCGTCAATTCCTTCTTTCAACGGAATTTTGTGATCTAACCCTCGCTGGGAGGTAGCTCCCTGTTCTCCAAAAACTCCTTGACATTCCCTCAACACTTCTTCCACCTGTCTTCTCTGTTCCAGAGTCAACCTTGCCTCCTCCTTGTTTATGTCTTCTATACTCGTATTTTCTGCACCCCAAAACATAGTAATAGCTACTATCTCTCTCTCCTTCAAGGCTTGGGGGGTCACTAAATTTTTCCTCAATGAAGGATCACCTTGGATCTATACTGCCTGACACGGCAAGAATTCACCCAGTGTCCCATGTCTCTTTGCTTAAGGAATTTAAGGGAAGTCATTCACAAGCTTATTTACCCTTCCCCATTACTACTGAAACCGGTCCTTCTGTTCAACCATTGCAAGTTTTTGAGTCCAGAATCATTATGAGACATTCTCAGCCCGTTTCGCAAGTCCTATTCAATTGGACTCATTAGATTGTTGCGCCACGTGGGAAGATGTAAATGAGATATAAAAGTCTTTTCAAGAATTCAACCTTAAACTTAAGGACAAGTTTCTTTGTAATGGAGGAAGTATTGTAACATGCAAGAAAAATGAGAGCATAAGAAATGTTGAGTTGTAGGTGGAGACAAAACTAGTTGCACCAAAAGTTCACTTGATACGTGATCCGAAAAGAAAGGGCAAAGGAAAAGCATGAGATGTAGGAGAGAGAATGTATTTCTAAAGGACTACGTGCTCTAGGGGATTATGCGTGTGGTATGCTTCTTTTGTATTTTTCTCTTCTCTATGTGTTGCCAGTATCTTCTTTGTCTGAACCTTTTCTGTTATTGAATCAGGTTCTATGATGCAGAATCAACTTGATCGTGGATGCTGTTCTGCTATTTTCTCTTTCTTTTACTAAATTGAGATATTGAACTTAGTGAAATCCTTTTACGAGCATACCATACTTGTAAATAGCCACACTATACATTCATCCCAGATTTTATATATTTATATTTACTGGTTATCAATAGATTCCGTTTCTTTATATCACAAAAGTCTACAACGTCACGATTGTTGAATCATACATGCAATCGAGGCAGCTACAAGCTGATTTAACCCATGAAAAAGGTTTGATCACATTATTTTCCTTTGAATTAAGAGTTTAGTTTACTTACAAATTTATTGAAAAAATGAGACTTAAAAAGCATACCTTCTCATACAGAGCGTCAAGTGCATCAGTGGTCACTGGGTACCCAACACGGAACGTTGGCACAGAGAGACTCTCCACCATGTTCTTCGCAACCGCAGATTGCATTGTCGTAAAGCCCACAACACTAGAACCCGGAATTGGAGCTGAGGCGACGGCCGGAGCCACCGGAGAAGCAGAAGCACTTTTTGGCGGAGATGAAGCCACTGCCGCCGGAGCAACATTTCTCTCAGGCGGTGTAACTCCGGCGGCCTTCTCCACGTCAGCAGGAGTAATCCTCCCATTCGGACCAGTCCCCACCACAGAACTAACATCAATTTTGTGCTGCTTCGCGAGTTTCTTCGCGTGGGGTGTCGCCACGGCCTTCAGCGGCGCGTTGAAGACCTCCGTCACCGGCGCCGGAGAAGGTTCGGACGCAGTTGGAGCGGAATTGGCATTGGCCTTGGCCTTGGCCTCGGCAACTTCAGCCTCGGTTTCGGCCAGGAGGCTGATGGGAGCGCCGACAGGGGCGGACTGGCCCTCGGCGACGACAATGGCTGCGAGGATGCCGTCGTAGAATGTCTCGACATCCATGTCGGCCTTGTCGGACTCAACGACAACGACGCTGTCGCCTTTGGAGAGGACATCGCCCTCGGACTTGACCCACGAGACGATTTTGCCTTCCGTCATGGTGGAGCTGAGGGCGGGCATGAAGATCTCCCTAATCCTCGACTTCACCGACAGGGCCGGCCTCCGGCGATGGGGACTGGTGAGCGACGCCGTGGAGGGGAGGCGGCGAGCAGCGACGGCCGATGAGAAGGAGAGCGAGGTGGGATTAGTGGCGGTGGTGGCGGGCGAAAAGGGAGAAGGCATTGTGAGGAAACGGAAGGGTTTGAAGGAAAAAAGAGTGTGAATGTGAAAGATTGAAAAAGGGAAATAGAAGGAATGGTGGCCATGTGAAAGATTGAAAGGAGGGAAGTAGGAAGGCGGAGAAGACGAAGGAGAGTTGGTTGCAGTTAGAACAGGTTCACTTTGTTTCCACCACCAACAACAACTCTCGCGGCTCCTGTCATGTTTAAGCTGCTTAGAGACATTAAATTTATATTCATATTATTTTTAATTATTTTATTTTTTAAATGTTTTATTTAAATAAAACAATTCAAATTTTAGTTTTCTAAAGTGCTTTAATTATCGGAAAATTTAATTATTTAAATATTAAATAATTGTTATAAGTACTTTATCTTGATTTATATATTTTTTTTCAAAGTTTAATGGAATTTTTTTTCATCTTATAATATCGGTAGTTGGAGGTTTTTAATTGATTATCCCGGTAATCTCTCAATTTTAGTCAAGTCCATAAACTATAAAAATTAAAACGTGAACATGAGAATATGAATTCAAATTCTTACATTTTCTAATTTTAAGCAATAATCTAATTATTGTAATGAAATTCTACAATTTCAGTTTCTTTTAAATTTTCTTATCTAAACAACATATTTTTTCATATAGCATTTCAAATTCTCTAAAAAAAAGTTAATTATCCTTTTAAATTCTCTATGTAAACTATAGAAGATAAGAACAATACGGTTAAATTGAGTTTTAATATCTTCTTAATTTTTTTCTTAAATATCGTATGATGATTATTTTTTAAATGATAATTTTGTGTGACAAACAATATGTTAATTTTCTTTTAACCCTTATTTATATGACATATAGGAAAAATCAGAAGAAGGGATTACGTTAAGACTTTTTTTTATACAGTTTAAAACCAAGATGATGATTTCTCTTTTAATGACATCGTGTCTCAATCAATATACAATCTCAACATAAACGTTAGAGGTGATATGCAATAATGATATTTTCATTTCATCATTAATGCTCTTCAATGCGTGTACACAAAAATAAAACTTTTCTCTACATAGACTAATCAAATATATTAGTAAGCAAAGATTAAAGATTAAATACATATTATAAATTTAATTAAAGAAAACTATTTTTAAAGTTGGTTGCATAGATGATCTAGACTCGTCTGATGCACCTTTTGGCATGTGAGTAGATACAGGAATATAATTCCTTTATCTATTCTTTTCTTTTTGCCTAGGTAGTTTTCTTTTGTCTGACCTAAAACTCATGTATTATTAGCCTTCCTTGAAATTATTTCAATCGTCTTTAATTTTGCTTCTAAATTTTGTAGATCTTCTTGAGGAATTGGTTCTTTCCTTTTTAGACAATATCATCTTCAACTTCAAATTATTTTCTTCATGGCAGATGATATGGTGCTACATTGTATTGTCTGATGTTATTCTTTGGTCATTGTACCTTGTTTTGTAGTTTAGTTGTATCACATCTTCCATACTTATAGTGTTGGATCTTTTACCTTTAGCTACAGTCAAGCATTCAACCCTTTAGAGACTGGCTATGAAACCAACTATGAAAATAGGGAAATCTCAAAATGAGATTGTTGAATTGTGATTTAATTAAGTTTAAAAACTTTTCACAAATATTGTTTGAATAATGGAACTCAAATGATGGTTTAGTTTATCAAACAATCAGACTTTAACCATTTTGTCCAATGTATCATGTTGGCACTAGTTAACTCCACTGAAACATTTGTCTATGATATTTTCTCATTGACTTTAATACGTGATCAAATTGTAATTCTTGCCTTTTATAAATCACAACTAATGCAAGTTTGAGTTGCACAACTTTGTAACAACAAACTAATATGAGGAAGTATATTTTCATAATAGATTTTCAATATGTTACGTCTGATGTAATACGAATGATATAGTCTCTACAAATAATGACAAATTTTGTGAGATGGAGATATTTCTAGAAACTTATTCTGAACTTAGCTTCTTCATCTGAGAGGTCAAGACAAATGTAGATTATGCAACTCTACTTAATCACTTGATTTATGATTCACAGGTGATCAAATCACAGTTTTTGTGTCTCGTAAACATCACAACTATAAATTAAATACTTGGTTAGAAGAACTTCTAATGAAAACATTTTTAGTCTGTACTCTCATAATAACTCTCCTTTTCGGGTTAGTACAAATAATAATAACATGAAAAGTAAAGGAGATAAGGGAGAGAAAATATTTACAAAAAATTATATTAGTTATTCTGTCGCAATAGACTACATCCAATTCTCAACCAACAAGTCAAGTTCAATTAGGCAAATTACTGTTGTGAAGTACACTTGACTATTCTTTAGGCCCGTAGCCACTTCAGGATAACCTCTTGAATATTCTTGACTTTAGCCACTCCTAGCTTAGTAAGTATTCTTGCCTCCAACCACTCATGGCTTAATGACTATTCTTTTCCAAGTTGCTCTTGGCTTAATGAGTATTCTTTCCCAAGACACTCCTGGCTTAAAGGGTATTCTTTCCCAAGCCATTGTTGGCTTAACTAAGTATTCTTTACTAACTCACTCCTAACTTAACTAAGTATTCTTTACCAAGTCACTTCTAGCTTAATCAATTATTCTTTGGGCACTTAGCCACTCTTGACTACTCCCTTGAGTACTGTATGCCAAAAAACCACTCTTGTGTAAGGTTTGAAGGTTAGGTGTTTAAATGATCAACATATCATTGGGTTTGATCGCTAGGAGAATTACATCAAACAATGAGTACAAAAGGATTTTGCTATACTAGATTTTGTGTTTGGTCTTTAAAGAGGAATTATGTCTTTTAATGAATACAAGCGTAAGCTTACTCTCTTAGGTAGTTGGATAAACCATTAGTGTTTTCCATGTTTTTTTTGTATCTATATATTTTGGTAGTGTTCTTGTTCCATGCTAATGGATTCTGTCAAATGCCTAATAGTTTCCAGAATGCAGAAGTTGACTATATGGGGAACCAAAAGAGACAACAATTCTCCAACAACCCTTTCCAAATTTCAACCAAGGGTGCAGACAGAATAGGGCTAACTTTGGAGGAAAGCAAGATGGAGCTTCAGGTAGTGGAAGCCACCAACAACAATTTCCACCACTGTATGAAAGAGTCAATAAATTAGAAGAAAATTTTCAATAATTTATGTAGCAATCCCTTCAAAATAAAAAGAATACATATGCATCATTGAAGAATCTAAAGGCATAAGTGGGATAGTTAGCAAAGCAAATGGCAGATCATCAAAATGGATCATTCTCTGTCAACACCCAAGTGAACCCTAGGAACAATGCAAAACCATTATTACTAGAAGTGGGAAGGAGTTAGGATTGAGTGGGGAAGTCAGAGATGTGGTTGGTGAGAGTAAGTCAGTTGAGGAAGAAAAAGAAAAGTTAAGAGAAGAAACTGTGATAGGGAAAGAAAAATTGAAAAAGATGAAAAAATTGAAAAAATATAAAAAAAATGAAAATAGAGAGGAGTTTAGAGCTACAATAGAGAAGAGAATTCTTTATCCTCTTATGCTTTCAAAAACAAATTGATGGGAACCTTGTTAGGAATAAACCCCATAACCCACAACAAAGAGTATTTAAATGCCCCCAAGATCCCTAAATATTCAAATTTAGGATGATCTACTCAGAACTTTTGTCTTGCAAAAAATAAACACAACAAAGACCCTAAAGTATGAAAACACCACAAGGATGATCAGGCCTTGATAAGTTTGCAAGTCCAATGAAGAACTCAAGAGAGAAATTCTCACTTCTGAATTTTTTAGAATAAAATTCATATTTCAAATTCAACTTGTTGTTTACATGTGTTTTTTTTTTTTTTACTTAAATAGACTTTTCTTAACTTCTAAAAGCTGACCTGACTCCTCATTAGCCCAAAAGCCTCCAAATTTAATGCAACAATAACAGTTTGACACACTTTTAGATGGCTAATTAATTACATAAAAAAGAAAAACGAAAAACACAATTTACTAAGCATGACTACTCTAAGCCCTATGGAAAATTAATCAAAATACATCAAAACAAAATTTAAAATTCTTTTAGAATAATAGCCTACTCTTTAAAATTTAATCTTAGCCCAAAATAGCCCATTTAAATTTAAATTAAATCTGGTGATGCATTTTCTATAGGTCCTTCACTTCAATTGACTTGTTTTTGGCCCAAATCTCCTTCATTTAATTCCTTCATTAGCTCATATCAAATTAAGAATGTGACCAAGCTTAAATTCAATCTTAGTCTTTGTTTGTGCAGTCAAAATGTCTTGAACCAGCCCAATCAATGCCTCTTTCAGTTTTCGCGCCCGTGATCTGGTGACTGGTCCACTGAGATTAGTTAAACTTCAGTTCTTGATTCTTATCTCAAAAGGATTGGACTTCGAATCTTCACTTGCATCGTAAGGAGATAAATCAGCAACATTAAAAGTATCACTAACACTATACTTACCTAGGAGGTCAATTTTGTAAGCATTGTCATTTATTCTTTGAATGACTTGAAATGGTCCATCTTCCCCAAGAGCCAATTTGGATTTTCTTTGGGCTGGAAATCTTTCTTTTCTCATGTGCACCCAAACCTAATCTCTTGGTTCAAAAGCGACTCTCTTCCTTCCTTTGTTGGCATGAGATGCATATTGCTCATTTTTGTTTTCAATTTATCGCTTAACTTGCTCATGCAATTTCTTCACAATCTCAACTTTCTTTTTTTCCATCAAGGCTGACTCGTTCATCGATAGGTAAAGGTATCAAATCCATCGGTGTTAACAGATTAAAACCATACACTACTTCAAAAGGAGAAATATTCGTAGATGAGTGCACAATTCTATTATAAGCAAATTCAACATACGAAAAACAATCCTCCCAATTTTTCAAATTCTTTTGAACAATGGTCCTAAGCAAATGAGATAATGTTCTATTGACAATTTCGGTCTAACCATCAGTTTGTGGGTGATGTGAAGTAGAAAACAATAACTTTGCTCCAAGTTTGCCCCACAAAACCTTCCAAAATGACTAAGAAAATTTGTATGCCTATCAGATACAATACTTCTTGGCACTCCATGGAGTCTCTTAATTTCTTTGAAAAACAATTATGCAACATGAATAACATAATCAGTTTTGTGACAAGGAATAAAATGTGGTATTTTTTAAAACCTATCCACTACCACAAAAATTGAATATTTTCCCCTTTTTGACCTAGGCAATCCCAAAACAAAATCCATAGATATTTCTACCCAAGGTTCATTAGTTATTGGTAAGGGTGTATACAATTCATGAGGCAAAACTTTTTATTTAGCTTTCTTACAAGCAATGCATCTATTACAATTTTTCTCAACATCATGCTTCATCTTAAGCCAAAAGAAATGTTCATGCAAAATGTCTTTAGTTCTTTTCACCCTGAAATGTTCCATTAATCCTCCCCCACGGGCCTCCCTCACATGCAACTCTCGCATAGAAGATTGCAGTACTCATAATTTTTTTTCTTTGAATAAGTAACCGTCAACTCTATTAAAATTCTTGAATGCCCCCTTTTCACATGCAGCAAATATTTATGCAAAGTTGGAGTCATGTTCATACAATTCCTTTTTATATTCAAAGCTAATTAACTTTGCATCAAAAAAAGTAAGTAGAACATACCTTCTTGATAAGACATCAACATTAATATTTTCCTTACCTTTCTTGTATTTGATCACATATTGAAAAGGATCAATGAATTCCATCTATTTGGCATTCCTTAAGGATTGATGATCAGTGTGAATCACAAATTGTTTCGGCCAAAGGTAGTGCTGCCAACTCTTTAAAGCCCTCACAAGTGCATAAAACTCCTTATCATAAGTTGGTTATTTTAGAGCTGCCCCGTTCAATTTCTCACTGAAGTAGGAAATTGGTCTCCCTTCCTGCATCAAAACAACACCTATACCTATACCGGATGCATCACATTCTATTTCAAATGTTTTGTTAAAATCTGGAAGTGACAAAATAAGTGCAGAACACAATTTATTTTTAAGATCCATAAATGCATTATTTTGTTCTTCTCCCCATTTAAAACCAACAAATTTCTGAATAACTTCAGTTAAAGGTGCAACAATGGTATTGAAGTCTTTCACAAATCGTCTATAGAAACTTGCTAAGCGATGAAAGCTTCTTACCTTAATAACGCTAGTTGGCGTTAGCCATTCTCTTATGGCTTTTACCTTTTCTTCATCCACCTCTATTCCTTGAGCACTTACAACATAGCCAATGAAAACAATTTTACTCATGCAGAAGGAACACTTTTTCAGATTTGCATACAACTTTTCCTTTTCTAAGAACATCAAGAACAGAATGAAAATGGTTAATGTGTTTATCAAGATTGTTGCTATAATCAGAATATACAACAACAAATTTGCCAAGAAATTCACACAACACATGATTCATTAATCACATAAAAGTACTTGGTGCATTAGTGAGTCCAAATGGCATGACCAACCATTCAAGTTTTGTTTTGAATGCAGTTTTTCACTCCTCACCTTCCCTCATTCTAATTTGATGGTATCCATATTTTAAATCAATTTTTGAGAAAACAGTGGAACCATGCAATTCATCAAGCATGTCACATAACCTAGGGATAGGGTGATGATACTTTATCGTAATGTTGTTTACAGCTTTGCAATCACAACATATTCACATGCTCCATCCTTCTTTGGCATAAGTAAAACTGGAAATGCACAAGAACTCAAGCTCTCCCTCACATGTCCTTTTTCCAAAAGCTCTTCAACCTGCCTTTGCAATTCTTTGATTTCTTCAGGATTGCACCTATAGGTTGGCTGGTTTGAATAGTTGCACCAGGAATGAAATCTATTTGATGCTCAATTCCTCTAATGGATGACAATCCACTAGGGGTTTCTTCTGGAAACAAGTCTTCAAATTCCTGCAACAATGAACTAACAGAACTAGGAAGAGAGGGGTCAAGAGAATTAGAGGTCAAACAAGCCTCGTTGTAGACAAATACAAATATTGGATGTTTGGTAAAATAGGATACCTTCACTTCACTTGGTTTTGCATAAATTTTTCTGCTCTTTTAGCCTCTCCTCTTTCTTATTTCTCTTTTACCTCACACTCACTTTTTTTTTTTCTTTTTTACTTTTCTCATTTTTCTGCTCACTTTCTTTTTTCTCTCTTTCTCTTTTCATTTTCAACTGATCTTCATACACTTGCTTAAGAGTAAGTGGTGTAAGAGTGATGATTCTGTTATTTCTCACAAATGAGTATCTATTGGTGTAACCATCCTTTGTTTCCCTTTGATCAAACTCCTATGGTCTCTCAAAGAGTAAATGTCCAACATGCATAGGAACAACATCACAAAGAACTTAATCACTATATTTGCCAATTGAAAATGAAACTAAAACTTGTTTCTTTACCCGAATCTCCCCACATTCATTCAGCTGCTCAACCAATATGGTACATGCAACAATTTTGCAGCTTCCTCCATCTATGATCATACTAGACACCTTATTGTTGATAAGGCAGCGAGTATGAAAAATATTCTCCCTTTGTCATTCCATGTCATCTTTTTTAACCTGGGAATTTAGAACACGTCTAGTTACAAGTGCTTCTTCCTCAGCTCTATATTCAACTTCATCATCACTTTCTTTTTCAGTTTCAGCCATGGATTTATCACCTTCACTTTTACTTTCCACAGTATTGGCACACAGAACCATAACTCTCTTGTTTGGGCATTGTGATGATATGTGACCTGAACCAAGACATTTAAAACATTTTATATCTCTGTTTCTAGAGGATTGAGTTTCATCTTTACCTTTCCCCTTTAAATCTTCTACAATTTTGCTCTTGGCTACTTCTTTTTGGAATACCCTTTTCCTTCTTATTCCAGCTCAGTTTGTAGGATAAACCAGAACCAATGTTGTACTTAGAGATTCCCTTTTGCTTAAGTTGCCTTTCCACCTTAATGGCCATATGTACCATGTCTTCTAATTCTACATAGTGTTACAACTCCACTACATGTGTTATTTCTTTGTTCAGCCCATTGAGAAATTGTGCCATGGTTGCTTCTCTATCTTCATTCGCATCAGCTCTCACCATTGCCATCTCCATCTCCTTATAATAGTCCTCGACACATTTAGAGCCTTGCATAAGTCTCTGTAATTTTTGGTAGAGGTCTATGTAGTAATGGTTAGGAACAAACCTCTTTCTCATTGGAGCCTTCATTTCTCTCCATGTTTCTACTGGTCTATCTCCATCTCTCCTCCTACTCAACACCAATTTATCCCACAACATTATGGCATAATCAATGAACTCTATCACAACCAACTTCACCTTTTTTGTATCTGAGTAATTATGGCAGTCAAAGATGCACTCCATTTTCTTCTCCCACTCTAGATATATTCTAGGATCATTCCTCCCATGAAAAGAAGGTATTTTCATTTTGATGTTATTAAGGCTTCCATCTCTGCAATCAAATCTCCTGTGATTTCTCTCACGCCTGTCTCCTCTACATTTGTTTCTACCAATCAAAAAATCATATTTCTCCTTTGTCTCCCCTCTATTTTCTCTACCAAAGTCATCATCTTCACTCCCTCCATGGTTTCTCCTATTTCGCCTTGAACTATTCCCATTGACAGATTGATCATTTTTCATATTGGCTAATTTCTCATCTTGCCTATCCATTATGTCCCTCATATCTTCCAACACCACATTTAATCTCCCAAATTGTTATTGCATTTCTTTAAGAGTAAAATCAAGGTTTGATGAGTCCCCATAATTTCCCTTTCTATTTGTCATTTTGCAGAACCTAAAATTGAAATGCTAGAAAAACAAAATATTCCTCACAGTTCCTCGCATGTTTACACTCAATGATGACACTCTACACTCGTGTTTTGCTCTCTATTTTTGGCTTTTTCTATAGAACATACTTGCTTTTTTCCTCTCTTAGTTCTCTCTATAAGTTCTTAATAAGTCTTGAGCAAGTCGACGTGCAACACATCATTCGGGAAGACAATTCTCGTGCTGACACCTTATCTAAACTTGTAAGTTCCAAAATAAAAAATTGGCATGATACTATCATACAACAAATCATGTTGCACCCAAGGTCACCCTAGCCGAATGCTTGAACGTAGAGAAACAAAGGCAATCTGAATCCAACAGATGAAACTCTTCATAACCAAATAGGAAAAGGGACAAGGCAAGCACGATAAGGTCATGGCAAAGAAGGTATCATAGTTTGCCATTATGGGTCAAGATTTATACAAGCAAGGATACTCTAATGCTTTGTTGAGGTGTGTTATCAAAGATGAAGTCAAATACGTGATGAACAAAATTGAAGGTGCAATTGACTCCAGAAGGGAGGGGGTTGAATGGAGCCTACAAACTTGATTCGCAAAGGATAATAAATAAGCGATAATAAAACTTAACTCTAAGGCACAAAAGATTTATCCTGGTTCACTCAAACTTGAGCTACATCCAGTCCTCTTAAGAATCTGCTTAAGAGTTTTCACTAATCTACTGATTAGAAAAAGTATTAACACATTTTCATGTTAAAACGAGTATACAACTCTCTCTAGGTTACACCGAGTACACAAACCTCTCCAGGTTACACCGAGTACACAAACCTCTCCAGATTATAACGAGTACACAAACCTCTCCCGGTTACAATGAGTACACAAACCCCTCCAAGTTATACCAATCCCAATCTCCCCTTGAGATCAAGACCACTCAAGATTGAAAGAAACATTCTCAAAAGAGAGAACAATGAAAGCTCACAAGGGTTAATTCACAATGTGAAGAATTACACAATTTTCTCACAACCTAAAACTCTATATGCTCTCAATAGCATATTTACAATAGACACTCAATAGATACTCTAATTTTCAATGTATTGCACAATGTATTTCTTTCTTTTTCTTTTCTTTTTTTTTGTTTCTTTTGTTTTGCTTCTTGTGTTCTTCAACTTTAAATTGTTCCTCTATATGTAGCTTTATAGAAACTAGTCGCTGGATGCTTGAAAGGTAAATCTTAACCATCTAATGCTAAAAATAGTTGTTAAAAGAACAACTTTTATTTTTGATTTTGCATTATTAAAACCGACTTTATCCGCATATAGAAATAATTTAAACAACATAAGATGTCTTTGATTTGAAACAATTAATCATGTTTCAATATTCCATAATAATTTGAATAATTTCCATTATGAACAAATTTAAGCATTAAAGCACAACATGCTATAAAATCTGATTTTGATATTTTTTTGAAAGACACTTTAATTTATTTTGCAGATTTAAAAACAAATCAAATCAAAACTATGTGCATCAAAATCATTTTGAATTGTTTCTGCATTTAGCTATAACATATAACAATTCAATCTTAATTTCAAAAATTTTCTGTAAATACATATAGGTAAATGAAATATGCTAAATCAAATTAACTTCATTGTAAGCAAAACTTGATAAAACCATAGACCAAGGTGTAGAGAATGATTTGATCTTAAAATAATATTAAAAGCAAATTTCAAAACAAATTAAAATATTTAATATTTTTAAAATTATTTATCTTTAACTTTCTTCTTGTTTTAATTTTAAAGAAAATTAATGTAATAAAATAATAGTAAATAAACTCTTAGTTGGGTCTATAGTTCATCTATGCATACTTATCATGCTTAGAGATATGTGAATAATATTGTAATAGACATGTAAGATCATCAAATACAAACACATACTTGGAGTATTATTATCATCAAAACTTTATTATATGATTAAACCATCTAAAGGGACTTTGGACCGTTTAATGATTCAACAAAAAACATAACAAAATATGCAGGCTTCATTTAGGACAAAGAGCCATAGTCACATGCATTCTAAGGGTCGATTATTGGCCAACGATACAAAAGGATTGTGTCGAGTTCATCAAAAGTACAAGAGTTGCCAAGAAAGCGGCCATTTGATACATCTCCCACCACATGAATTACAATCCATCCATTTGTCATGGTCGTTTCCCTTGTTGGGAATGGATATCGTTCGACCCTCTCCCTCAACTCCTGGACAATGTTGGTTCTTGTTGGTTGCAGTAGGCTATTTTACAAAGTGGATAGAGGAAGAACCATTGACGAAGATTACTACAAAGAAAGTGCATGGTTTCATATAGAAAAGTTTGATCTGCCGATTCGGCCTTCCTTGCACCATTATAACCGAAAACGGGAAATATTTCATAAATTGAAAGTTAGAGGAATTGCTGGAAAACCTTATAATCAAGCACAATACCAATTCAGTGGAACACCCCCAAATCAATGAACAAGTTGAAGCTTCAAATATGGTCATTCTTACCGAACTCAAGAAGAGGTTGGGAACTACCAAAGAAAGATGGACAGAATAGCTGTTGGAAGTACTATAGGCACACTAGTGTACTCCCCACTCCTCCACGAGAGAATCTCCATTCAACTTGACATATGGAACTACTATTATGCTGCTAGTGGAAGTAGGTGCGCTGACAATCCGAAGACACTTGGCCGATTTCCACTTGAACAACAAATGTTTGCTAATCGAGCTCGCCCTTCTATAGGAACTTGGTAACATTTTTTTATCATATTTTGGAGCCAATTTTTATAATAAAATCAAATCTTTCTAAACTTGAACCCTGCTAGTTTCTTTATTTTATTAGGTTTTTGTTAATAATTGATTACTAGAGTCTGAGAATCGAAAGTTACACCAATTTCCCTTATTTTGCATAAAAAGTAAGTAGGAAACACTAATTCAGAGGAATAAGAGTGGAGCTCATGAAGGAAGATTCATAAGAAGAGGAGTTGACTCAACAAAGTGGTGCTTGACACAACAAAGTCGCACTTGACGCCACTGTAGTTGAGTAGGACGCCAGTTGGGCCTTGGACCCCTATAGGGAAAGCTGCACCCGACGCCACTAAAGTTGGGTCGGGCACGAACGTCGTAAAAATTCTATTTAATGAGTGTTTGTGTTAGGGTTTACACACACATAGTTAGAAGAGGAAAAGAGTTAGTCTTAGGCGGCCGCTTTAGGGTTGCTTGGTGTAATAATCTCTGTCTTCCATTCTTCTTCTTGTATGTCTAGGGTTCTTTTGACTATGAGGAACTAAATCCGTTGTTGTTAGGGTTAGATGTAACCTACCAAAAACTCTCATGTAATTAATATAGGTTATATATATATATATATATATATATATATATATATATATATATATATATATATATATTATATTATATATATATATATATATTATATGTCCTTTCCTTTCATTGTCAATATTTTGATTATGTGCTTAATGCTTGTTGTGTTGATTCACGATTTGATAATTAATTCTTAGGGTATTAAGAAATATCATTTGTAATTTAGATCTGAATTGAAATATCTAATGAAAGCATATATCTAAGAATAGATAATGATTCGTTTGTTGTCTTAAACCTTTGTGGCAAAAGCAAGTCGTTTCTATATAATTAATCAATGAATTGATGGCTAATATGAAAGCTTAGGCTCATTCACCCACGAAATTAGGGTTTGTGTATTATTGTAGGTTGACATTGGCATTTGGGAGGAAAGAATGTAATTGTTTTTATACATGAGAGAAAGGTATGATGAAGTCTAACTCTAACAATTTCATCTTATCGATCCTTAACCTTTTTCTACAATCCAAGATTTGACAAAGAACTTCAAAATTATTTAATTTATTTTTACATGATTTTATTTTCTTGCACATCACTCAGAATTATGGAATTGTTCTTTAGTATAATTTTTTTATAATTGTGAATATTTTTGTATATTTGCACAAGTCTTGTGCGAAATAATGATATTTATTACTTGTTACATTTGTGAGTGGTGCATTGCCATTGAAAGTGAAAAATAACTTAACAAAACTCCAAGACAAAGCTAAGCTGAGAGAAGAAGCGCGTAGAAGAAGAGTAAGTTATAACACATATCATTTATGGAAGGAAGCTTGATATGGAGGATGAGAAGTGATGCAATTCTAGCTTCAATTACATGCTTCAATATGCTTCTTATTGAAACAATGTTATTGTGGATGTGATTTGAGATAAACACAGTAAAATAATTATTATTTAGATATGTGAGATGGATTTGGAAGTGTTAGACTAATAAAACTAAAAGAGATGTGAGTAGTAAAGAAAAAAAAGCAAACAGGTAGAAGTGAAGTGAGTTAAGTAGGCGCTGTCAACCGTGCAAGAACATGTATGAATATCTTTTTGTTAGAAGAGTTTTCAGTAATGAGAAAACCTTGATTTAGTTTATTTTCGTAAATTCTTTTTCTTTTTCTTCCGAACCACTTTAAATAGAAAATAATGCGACAGATAGGTAGTGTTCCTGAATTATATATCTAAAAAGTAATATATAATAAACAATACAAAAGGATGAATAATAAGCAAATATCTTTCAACAAATTTCTACGATGTCATTATTTCTATTTACTTGTTATAGCCTCTGGTCCTACTGCACACACTTTTTCTTTTTCAATTTAGTGACAGGGGCAGGATAATTAAAAGAATGAAGAAAAAAGTGTCCAAATTCCAAAATTACAATAAGAAAAAAAAATGTAACTATACATTATTCATGTCTCTGTTTGGTTGACGTGTGCAGAAAATTTAAAAGAATTATTACATGATTCAGAATCACAGCATATTTGCAAGTTCGACTGATCTTCACATGACATATCATCAAAATTTTCAGTTTATGATAAAAAAATTAATAAATCTCAATTTCATGTAACGTGAATATGAATTGAGATCTTGGAAAATGCAATAAATTCTGAAAAAACTGAATGAGGGTGTTAGATATGCCTCCAAGGTCTTTCTGCTAGGCTCACACATTCACTATGCCTATAGCAATCCACAAGATGATCAATGGTCAATCCTGCAGCTTGCATAAAAGAGTGCACAATCACAGGACCCACGAACCGAAATCCACGCTTCACTAAGTCCTTGCTAAGGATCTCTGCTTTTGGACTCCTCAATGGGACATTTCTTGGGTATCTGTATCTATTAATTATCGGTTTATGATTTACATAACCCCATATGTAACTACTGAATGATCCACATTCTTTAACAATCTGTCATAAACACAACTAAATTAGCTACCATCAAATTTAAAGTATTGAAAATTTGCATTTAGATTATTGAAAGTGTTTGATAGTGAGATTTTTAGATCTCCAATAATTTGAAATTGAAAAAAAAAATGATTTTCATGATTGAGGATAGGTTGACAACCATCCTATAACTATTTTTATTAATTTTCTTAAAAAAAATTAATTTATGTTTCAATTTAATATTTTGTTATTATTAAAAGGGGTTGTTAAGTAGTTATTTAAGAAAAGATGGTTATCAAAATATATTTTTCCTTTTTCATATTTATTTTACTTCTTAAAAGATAAATCCTTATAAACATCTTTTTTTGGAGAATTATTTTTAGTTAAATATAAATATTCCTTTTAGAAAGATGAGAAAGATAACTCTTTTTTCAAAAGAAATAAAATTTTTACTTAAAAAGTATTATGTTAATTTTATTAAATCATTTAATTCAATGTAATAAATTAATGATTTAAATGTAAATAACAAATTACCTTTTGATTTCTAAGTAATTTGTATAAGTATTTAGAAAAATACTTTTCATCACTCAATTAAAACTTAGTCATTTATAAGAATATTCTACCAACCACTTCAAAATGTGTTGTGTTACTTGTGTACTTGCCTTTGTTATGCATTTGGCATTGTCTACTATGCACATGACTCTGCTATCAGCTAAAGAAAGTGCTTTGTTTGATGCAATTTCCATTATTTCCTTTTCCTCCATTTTGGCAACAGTATTAGCATCAAATCCAGCGAAAACTTCTCTGCGTCAATGTTCAAACATTTATATTATTATAATGTTAATTTGATGCATAAAATGATAAATTTGTCAGAGACAATGATACCTTAGAGTTTCTTTTCTTTTCAGAATTTCTGTCCAATTGTAGTCCATGAGCAATCCAGACATTGCAAGCAGCTCAAACAATTTGCTGTTTCATGGTTTTATTTAGAGAGAATGGTTGTGAATTAATAATAGATATGTTAGGTAACATATATATACCAATACATAAAGTATCATTATTGCTTTCTTGTTTTTTCAAAGTCAAAAGAATCTTAAAACAAAATAAAAGAACTATCAGAAATTGAAATGAAGGGAGTACTTTTCACTTCTTAATTAGAACTTACTTATCATCATAAGCTGGAACTCCCCAGCACTCATCATGAAATTCTATGTAGGCATTATCTGCATATAAAAACCGTAGATCAGTTTTGTGTGGATGCATGTGTGCAGAATTCTATGTTTTTGGACCATTTATGAAGAAGTTACCCAAGAATATTGTCAAATATCATAAATTTACAATAATTTATATACTGTATTCAGTCAACAAAGTTTACATTTCTTTAATATTTACGTAAACTTGCCTTGTATGATTGCAAAAATTAAAATATTAAGCATGTTGATTTGAAAGGAAAGTATAGAGTGGAAAATTGTTGGTGGAAAGAGCAATTTTCTTAATTGAGTGACAAGGAAAGTGACAGAAAAATGTCAATTTTCGTAGTCTCTTCTATTTATTTTTCATTACTCATGAGGAAAAAAAACGAAAAAAATTGATATTTTTTAAAAATTCTTTCTCGCTCATCTCTATAAGAAATTAATCATATACGTGTCAAAGTAATATTATTTTAATAATTGAAGTAAGTTCAAATGTTTTAGAAAAAAAATTATTTTATTATAAAAAGTTTTTTATAATTATATATTAAAATAAAAAAGATTTTATAATATAAAAAATTATTAATGTATAAATAACTTTGCAATTATTTAATTTTGGTTAATTTATTATTTTTGGAAATAACGTTTTTTCTTTATTTTGATCACATTTTTGAGTATATTCTTTTTTCCTTTTTCTTTCTTTCCATTTTCATTATTGACAACCGAACATACCTTAGATACAACTACCTAGATGGAAGTAGAACCTCTAAATTGTGGAGACAAATATTTCAAAAGTGTAGACATCTGGTATAATCTTGTCATTATTTTAATTATTTCTAACGAGTACCAATGGATATTTTGCTACATTTATTATATGGGCTAAGTTGGTGTTTTACACTTTAACTACTCAACTGAAATAAAAGTCTTGTGACGTTGTTGACCATAGTGCTGCAATTTTATCATCACCTCTAACAGCAATTAAGTTAAGCAGCACAAAATATCCAAATTTATAGGCTTGATTTTACATTACGAGGCACTGATATTGAAGTGAAAACAACCTATTCTACCGAAGTAGTTGAATCTTTGTTATAAAATAGAGCTTTAGGTAGAAGGACTTGCTTTCGGATTAAATATTTTTGTTTTATTTTACGCCATGAAATAAGCATATCCCCAACAAAATGGTTAGACATTTTAGTCAAAAAGTGACATGACCAAGGTGTAAAAAAAAAGTATTTATTATGACATTTCATTGTTAGGTTTTGCCTTGATAAACTTTTTTATAATCACTTAAAAATTAAAGAGATAAAAATAATAGAATTTATCCCAATTTCACCAAAGTATGAAGATAAATAAATTGATTTTAGTATATCTAATTAAGAAGTTTTATGTTTTATATATAAGAAAAAAAAATAACAAGGCCTGACCGGTTAGTAGTAGAATAATTGTTGAAATCTAAAGCAAACCAAATTAACTCACAATTTGCAAAATTGTAAAAATAAAATAAAATAATTTATGACAATACTTGAACCATAAAATTTCTACAAAATTTAAGTGTTTATATGTATACAAAATAAAAGTCTTTTCGAGAGTTTTTCTATATTCAAAATAGCTTTTAATGAAAAAAAAAAAAAGTCTTAAAAGTCCAAAAGACACTTCAATGTGAACTTTAGTGGACTATGAAAATTATAAAAATAAAGATAAGTTTGAAATGAAGGTGATGATACCACTGTTCTTTGTGATCCAGTTACATCTTTTGAACTCCCGAGGCTGAGTGGTGGGTGGTGAACTTGGTGGTTGGTGTTGGTGAAGAGGCTTAGAAGCTATTGTGGGTTCTCTTCTATCACGAGGTGAAATCAAACGCAGTGCCAGCGAAATCTTCTCATCCAGTGGAGTCAAAGAATCAGCCTGAGAAGAGTCATTTGAGTTTTGTGACAGAGATAAGGATATGGAAGACAAAGACAAAGATGAAGTGCTTTTCTGAAGCCCAATGGGGTACACTTTCTTGAGGTTTCTAGTGAAAAAGTTGTGGTTCAATATTTTCTGTGTCTCTTTCACACTCCTGCACTTCTCCACTGCATGTCTTCGCACATTGGTTTTAGACATAGTGGTGGGGAAGAGCAAAATTTAACGTTGTTGAAGGTGGGTTTTGGAGAGGGTTGGGAATGGGAATTAATCATAAAAATAGGGTTTTATAAAGAGATGGATAGTGTGAAAGTTGGTTGTTGTTGAAGGGTGATTTTCATGCATAAGAAAGAAAGGATTTTGGGTCTTGGTTTTCAAGCAATGTTTGTTTACGATGGGCAACACATTTTATTGATAAAGATGGTTTTGTCTTTGTCCCACGCAAACATGTCTCTACGGCTATACCAAATCTTGAGATTACCATTACATCTGCCATGGATCAAAGACCAGGGAAGATAAGAGAAAGAGAAAGAAAATTAGAGAGAGAGAAAATGGTTTGGTAGGTGTGGGATAAGATGAAAAAAAAAATTATGCAGGAAAATCTATACAACTCGTACAATTCATTATGTTAATATTTGATTGAATAATCAATTATAGTGTGCTTTGTAGTATTTTTAGGTATGAAACAAACATACGTAGAAAATTTCAAAATCAATTATGACACATATTTTGTGAATTTAATTTTGTATTATAAAAATAAAATAAAATTAATGATAATAGAAATATAATAGTTATTTTTTTTGCATTTTTCACTTTTAGACATCAAATTAAACTTTCATTACGTTAACCAATAGTTGGTTATAGATAATGTATTTTGTAATTTTTTTGATTATAAAATAATAAAAGTAAATTAAAGACGGTGTTATAATAAGATATTTTTTCTTCATGCTTTTCTTTTCTTTATTAGGGTAATTTTCATTCTCACTTATTTCCCTTTTTTTATTCTTTTTTTCTCTTTACCAAAAGTACCACCTTTTGCTGAAAACTCTAGATACCAAGATCCCATTGAATTGTTGCTCGTCTTGGCACTCTAAATTATGTGCAGATTACGATTGAGGCTACGTACCATGGTTTTATAGTCAAACAATTCATTAGCCTACTCGTTCAACGTAATAAATGAGATGATTTTTGCGATTTGAAGATGAGGAGTAGGAATTTAACCGTTAAATCTTACGTCATTAATAAATATTGAATCTTGAGTGAATGATAAGTATTCCGAAACAAAACTATTGTAACTTTTTTATTATTTGACCGTTCATTATAAGTATGGTTTATAAGGATTTTTGGTAAGAAAAAACAGTGATAGAAAATATAAGGAATAGGTGATGCAACTATTTTTATTTGAAAGTAGAGGGGAAGATATGGTTAGTTAAATCAAACTTAAATAATAAGATATTTGAGGGAAATAATGTAATCCTTGTAAGATATAAAAATATGGTTTTTTTTATTTATATTCATCTTCTTTGTTTATATTTTTTTTTTATGTTTATTCATTTCTTTCATTCACAATCATGTTTTCATATACACTCATTTTCTTCTTCTATACACATTTTCTTCATCAGTACTTTCTTTTTATTTTTTTTATTGTCATTTTCTTCATTCACACTCTTTTTCTTCATTCATCACATTTTTTTTTATTTTTAAATTTTATTTTATTGAAAATAAAGATATTATACGAGAGAAAATTTTCAAAGTATTATCATTATGTCGATTAAATTACGCAAATTAAACTAATATTTAAAAAATATAATTTATTCAACATCACCTTATTCCACACTATCTATTTATAATTAGTTAAATTTTATAACTTTTAATTTGTTCAAGTAGACTTTATATTCCTATAATTAATTAATGTCTAATATATAACTTCTATCCTAATTAAGACCTAATTAGAGGTTCACTATACTTTTACTTCTTACACAATAAAAATTAACAATCCTATACAAAATATTGTATTCTTATTTACATATTTTTAGAAAATGTATAATTTATTTACAAGACTAAGAATAGCTTTCCTCAATTAAGGCCTAATTAGAGGTCCACTATACTTTTACTTCTTACACAATAAAAATTAACAATCCTATACAAAATGTTGGATTCTTATTTACATATTTTTAGAAAATGTATAATTTATTTACAAGACTAAGAATAACCTTCCTCCTATAGACTTCATCTTCTTCTTTTCCTTTTGCCAAAATTGTGGTGGTTGGATGGTCCTTCATTATATCCTCCCCCTTGAGAAGGATATGTCCTCATATCTTATCAGTGCGCTTAATAACAACAACATTTATTTGTTATCTTCTTTTTATTTCACTTTTAGATCAAAGATCCATCTACAATAAACAACAAATAAAATTTGAATAATCTTTTTTATTAAAAGAAAACTAATAAAACCGTTTTTAAAAGAAAATATAATGAAACAATATCCTTTATTATTTTTCCATAAATTTTGAGGAAAATTTAGGGTCATGATTCTAAAAACATTTTTTTCTTGACTTTGTTTTTATTATTGCTTTGTGTCATGAAACAACGAGGCAGGGATGTTTTTAAGATGTTTGGGAAAAAGAGTTAGAATCATGATTTAAATGAAAAAGAAGAGTTTAAAGTATTACAATCCCTCTTAGAGGATTATTTCTCAAATATGCTTGTAAGGGTGTTATAAGAGATTCCTTTTCCTTTCTTTATTTCTTTAACTTCTTCTTTTTCTTTTCTTTATTTCTTCTCTTTCTCTCTCTTTTCTTCCGCATCTCTTTCAATCTTTTCTTCCTCTACCTTCTTTTTTATCTTTTCTTTCTCTTCTTTTTGTCTAATAAGAGCTTGCACTCTTCCTTTGAACTTTTTATCTCTTGTTATAAATTTGCTTCCTTTTTCTATAATCTCATTCTTTTCTTCTTTATATTTTCATGTTTTCTTTATTTTTCCTTATCCCTTTCTCTTTGTTTTCCCTATCCCTTTTTCTTTATGATAATAGGAGGACACATGATTTACCCTTAGGACAACCCTAAATTTATTCCAATACCAAATGTATTAATTAGTATGAGTTCTAAGGTCTTTTACTAAAAATGTCCACCAACACATAACATGTACTTGAAAGCTCAAAGCAGCTAGGGACACCCTCCTTTCACGATCCGCTTGACACTCAAATATTTTCTCTACCTTCATCTCCCAATCTTAGGATAGTAATTTTCCTTAGGTTTATGGTGATGCCTGGGTAAGGGTGTTGATAGTAATTATTCTAGCCGCTGAGGTTTTTATCGCTCTTGCTAACCCAAATAGAAGTTGTCTCATATATTGAGAACTATCTTGTTTTATAAAATTAGTATTTTTCTAAACAACTACATTCAAGTACTAAATATTAACTACTGGACGAGTAGCCCAACTGAATATTTCAATGTTAGTTATTTAACTTGACCTTTATAATACTTGATAGATATGTAGTTGGTTTTAATAATCTTAACAAAATGTTGTTGTTGTTGTTATTATTATTATTATTATTATTATTATTATTATTATTATTATTATTATTATTATTATTATTATTATTATTATTATTATTATTATTTCACCAGTGAAGTTATTGGGAAGTTATTGGGTCCACATTTCTTGTGAAATAGGATTAACGTTTAAATGAAGGGTTAATAGGCCTATACCGCTTGACCCATCTTTGGATAAAAGGATTATACTTCACACCTCCTTTTTTACTAAGCACACCCCTAAGCCCAGGAGAGGATAATAATTATTGTTGTGATGACTATTATACAATGCCTCTTCTTTTTGGGAATGAGGGTCCCTATGATGTTCTCTTCCTTTATTTGACCCTTCTCCGTGTTTACTTTTATTTATCGTGTTGCGTGTATTGAGCAAACATGGTCTTCAGCTCTTCCATTGATATTTCTTTTTCTTTTTTTGTGTTTTGTAGTTCATCTCTTAGGAGTTCTCCCTCTTGATGATCCTTAAAACTACCATGTACATTGGAATGATGGATATGATCACTCATTTTCTTATCATAAAAGGTTTAATGTTTTAAAAAATTTCACAAAAATGAGTGATAAATATTTTCACAAATGAGTTTTCTTTTTGGTGAATTTTTCTAAGAAGAAAAGATGTTGAAAATTTACTAAGTACACTCCCTAGAAAAAGAGGTGGGTCACAAGTGGACACACTTAAGTACCAAATCTTTCCTAGCTAGAGTTTTTCCTTGACCTCTTTCACAAAATTCTTAGTAAAAACTTCAAAAAGACTTTTTTCCAAATGTGTGTGTATACACAAACTCCTAAAGACCAAAAGAAGGTCAATTATTGCTTTGTTTAAGAGATTAATCCTATTTTATCATGAAGACCTAAAAATTAAAAGAAGGAACAATATAAAATGCAAGTAACGATGTCTAAAAGAAAGTAATAAAATCAAGATGAAAATTCTAAGTGAAAGTATAAGTGACACTTTGAACTCCTTAACATCCTTTCACAAACTAAACACTTACCTATTACAAAGTTTTAACTAAGAATATAGGGTTGCACCTAAGGCATTTTCCCAAAACACCAAAGCAAATTGAAAAGTTACATATGAATAGAGAAATTGGACAAAATTCTGAGATGAAGAAATGAAATTACAACATGAACAAGTAATTAACAACGTATTTAGCTAGGGTATTTTTTGTTTTGTGATACAAAATTCCATTGGTAATTCAATTTTGGTGCTTTATTAGCTTTTATTTTTGTGTTTTCTGTCCATCAACCAGCAAATCTTCCTCTTTAAAATGATTTTTCCTTCTTCCAAAGTCTTCTAAAAAAGTAGTCTCCAAAGGTTCTTCAACCAACACCTATAATGCTAATTTTAGAAGAGGTGAATATTTTTTTCAAGTTTCAAGGGAGAAGTTCAAATAATTTTCATGTAAAGTGACAAGTAAAAATCAAGAAAAACACAATTAGAAGAAAAATACTTTCAATTGAAAGATTATTGATGATGAAAAAATTCAAAGGAAGACAAACAACAAAACAAGGAACAAGTTTAAAACAAACACATGAAAGAAACCTGTGGAATAATTCTAGATTACGAGTACATAAATAATAATCAAAACTCAAGTTGAATCATGAACACATAATAACATGAACCACTCAAAGATGCTAAAAACACTCATTCCACTAATAGAAGTTAGGCCATGCATCAATGAGTGAATGTGAGTTGTTTTAAGCTTCTTTCTTTCTTTTGTTTTGCTCTTTGTATGTATTGCCGTCAACAACTTGTTTTTAGTTCTCAACTTTTTTGTTTTGTTTTTGAGTCCAAGAGGCCACAAATTTTCTTTTTTACATGTTTAATTTTGAACAAAAACTTATAATTAGGTCAAATTTTCACTCCTAATCAACTACAAATGCATGTATCATGTTCAAAGAAATAATTCAACTTTAGAACTTAGGAAACTTGACCTAGAAGGTCTTGGTTTTACTATAGGTTTATGGAAATTTTTTTTTTTCATAATTTTGCTTATGAACTACAAGCAAAGAAGAGTTCAAAACTACTATAGGATTTTAGACTAAAAGCATTTGAGTATGATGTACTTGAAACAAAAGTTGTGTAAAAATTTGAACTACTTATAAGATTTTATGACATGTGTAAGGACTAAACAAAACTTTAAACAAAAACTTAGGAGATAAAGAAATCTAAACCTAAGTGAGGTAAAAAAATTATAACACAAACTAGACTAGCAAACACACAATCAGAAACCTAGAATGATATTGATTCAAGAAATAAGAACTAAAATTTGAATTAACTAAGAAATAAAAGGCATGAAATCAAAAGTTAACCTAGACACAAAACTCTAACATTCAAGACAAAGAAAAGAAGGAAGAAAGAAGAAAATAAACCTTATCTCTTGAAGACCTCTTCTTTTTCCGACTCTTGATACCAAATGATGGAAGCATCCTCGAAGCAATGAAAGACTTGGAACAAAACTTAAACTTTTTTGAGGTTTCTCAAAGGAAACTTGGAACGGGTTCCTTTTCCAAGGAGGGTTCCATGGAGAAGATCTCTTAGGTGAATATTTCTATTTTAGAGACTTTAAAAGAATAAGAAAAATACATATAACAACTCAATTCTAATTCAATTTCAAAGTGATTTATACAAGAGGCAAGGGACTTTATTTATAGTAGTTGGAGCCCTTTCGCACATGATGATCTAGAAGATATGGGACTAATTACATAAGAGAAGGAACACAAACAATTTTTGCTCATATAGCTTCTTCATGTCCCACTTCGTTTAAAAAAAGGTAAAGTCTTATGTTTATAAGTTTTTTTTTGTCCCTTGCCTGATGCATGGTCGTGGGAGATGATTTTTGGCCATGTGTTGACCCTTTTATAGGGATTTTGACTCTCCAATTGATACTTAATTGGGGGTGGAAGAACTTCACTTGGAAACTAGGATTTTGACCACTTAATCTATCCTAATTAAGGCCCAATTAGAGGCCCACTATGCTCCTACTTCTTACAAAATAAAAATTACTAATCTTATACAAAATGTTCCACTCCCATTTACTTTTTTTACAAGATGTATGATTAATTTACAAGACTAAAAAAAATAGAGAAAATCTTATTATTTCTACTCTTAAATGCAAAGTCTTCCTCCTTGAGGCTTCATCTTCTCATTTCCTCTTACCCAAATTGTGATGGCTAGATAATCCTCCATCACAAGATCTTTGGCAAGATACAAGTCAAAGTTTCAAGGATAAATGCTATACTAGACAAACTTTGCAATAACCATTATTTTCATATAAGATTATATATACAAGTCAACAACAAGCACATAAAGCGTCATATTACCACGTCAAGCACAAATATCCAAACAGTTAGGAGATGCTTTGCTCTCATAGAAGACTTCATCAACAGATGCATGTCTTAGGGGATGAAAGTACATATAAGTTTGAAGAACATAAGTTGATGTAACCATATATGAAGAAAGTGTTAGAAGAACGAATGTGTTAGACACAAGCAAATAATTGATGTATAAAATAACAGTAGACACATGAAGTACTAAACACTAAGCCAAAAAACATAGGAGTCAATAAAATACACATCATTGTAATGTTACATCATCTAATCCTATAGGTTGATTAAGAATATCTTTTAATAAAGATTATAACATATAGTATCATTGATCAATTGTGATAGTTCAATTTGATATGTCAGCGATGTAGAGATATGTAAGAGATAAAGAGTATTGTTTCACCAAATCCTAATACTATAAAGCATAAATTGTAAGCAGAAAGTCCTGAATATCTAAAAAAGCTTTGACTTAAGATGATCTAAAGTACACAACCTACAATGATTCCTTTTGGACATCTATATAAGGAAGAACATCAATCTAAAAGAAAAATTATTTGATATACAAAAATCCTCATGTTCATGAGATAAATGGGTATCGTGCAACCCTTTCTCCTTTCTCTCACTATTCAACTTTTTAGAAGTACATACGCTAAAAGACTCACGTGATATATGCCAACAGTTTCATTTTAATCCTATTAATATCTCCTTTTTTGACTGTTCACCTCCAATTTTCAAAAAAAGCAAAAGTCGTAAAATTTTTATTTTCAAAACTAAACTAAAGAATAGTATATATTAATAGCTAATGCATTCTTCAGGTTTTCAAAACTGCCCCTTCATATTCAAAAAATGTGTAGCAAGTCCTCCTTTTAATTCACCTTCAACTTCCTTCTACAGTGTAATTTTTTTTTTCAGCTTCTTTAATTGCTTATGAAATTTAATAACCCAAGAATTAGAAATCAGTTAAAAATCTACTAAAATAGAAAATTAACCAAATTTTACCAAAATGTCTAAATTTCCTAAAATTAACAACAAAACGAATTCCAAAATCATGCAATTAACCCAAAAAGGGGTGAATCAAACAAGTGTTATCATACCCCCACACTTAAACTTTTTGCACTTCCAAGCAAAAACAAGAAAAGAAAACCAAAAGAATTTTTTTTACAAAGCTATAGAAAACTCAAAACAAAATCAAAACAGTGAGTACATAACAGTTTTCATTAGTCAAAGTTTCCAATCTCTTAACCTTCAAGAACCTAAGTTACACTTCAAATTTAGAAAAATCTTCAATCAAACTCAATTTTGGAACAATAGTGATAGTCTCCTCACAGTAAGTGTTTCACACATATCCTCTCAAAGTGTTTAGGTTCATTGTTTTAGCTCAACATTACACAATTGTAACCATTACCATAGGCTTGAAAAGCCTCTACATTCCACTGCTCACTCCACATGCACTCAAGATCGAAGGACTTCTTCTATGACTTGTAATGTGGCCAAGGTTAGGGTGGGAAACAAAAAGGATATAGGGCTTAAAACTTGGAAAAATTAAAGAACCATGGGGAATTGGTTTTCAAAGATTAAGTAGAAAGCTATCTCAATTTAGCTCAAACCAACTTCCTTAGTTTCATTTTCACTACCTACGTATATTTTTTTTTTTCATTTTTCTTTTCAATTCAGGCCACAACTTTTTTCTTCTCATTTTTGATGTCTCTTTTGTGAACTTTTTTATATCACATATACCAAACTGCTTTTCTCACTGCAATTTGTTTTTCATATCAACATTTTTTCAAAATTTCTCAATGAGCTTACAATAACACCCCCACACTTATCTTCTAAACCATTTCCCAAGACAATTCCACAGCTCTTTAATAAAAATTTCCAGGTTAGGGTTATCATGGTTTTTCAGGCTTCAAGGCTTGTAATGAGCTAAAAATCATCAAGAAAAGGTCAATAAGGCTCAAATAGCGGGTTCAATGGAAAATGATGCAAGGTAGGTAGTTTGGCTAAGTGGCTAAAAAAAATAAAAAATGGCCTAGATGATCTCAAGAGTGCATATAAAACAAACAACTTCAAAAGAGTCAATGTAAGTTCTAAAATGGTTACAACTATGAGTGAATCACACAAGAAAAAGAAAACAACCCAAATCTCACCAGGTTAATGTTATAAAAATTGTCTCAAAAATCAAAATTTTCATGAAAAACTAACTAAACTCTATGTATGAACAAGTCAATTAGTTTGAAAGACTCTCAACCAAGATCAATGAATTAGAAAAGTACTCACATTTAGTTCAAAAGAACGACAAAATAAAATTTACAGTAAAAATACTATCGTAAAAACAACAAACACAAAAAAAACAGAAAATGGTAAAAAAAATTGTAGACTAAATAAAACTAAAAAAAAAAAAAAAAAAAAAAAAAAAAAAAAAAAAAAAAAAAAAAAAAAAAAAAAAAAAAAAAAAAAAAAAAAAAAAAAAAAATCTGCAATCTAAAGTAGGATATGTGACTGGTTAGCAAAGCTAAAATGCAAAGCAAAAAATAGTAATATCAACAAAATTATTGAACCAAATTAGTCAAATTAGTGAAATCATCAAACATATACTAATATCTAAAGTAAGCACATTGTTAATAGCAAAACCAACAAAACTACGAAACTAAACAACAAATGTGTACCGCCAAACTTCAAAAAAGCAAATAGAATTGAAAAATTACACCAAAAATAGAAAACAACGCAAGACACTAAACTGTATCTGAAAAAAAATAGTAAAATATGCTTCCCACAATTATCAGAATCAATAAACAGAATATTCAGAAACAAAAATTGAGAAACAAAATCCCTCCCTCGCACTTAAGACAAGCATTGTCCTCAATGTGAGAAAGTTAAAACAAAAACAAAAAAAACCCGATTAAAAAATGTGTCCATGGTTGTTGTAGTTGAAAAATCAAATTTATTGTTCTACTCTTCCTCAATCACAGGTTTCATAAGGCTGGTTCAAGAACACAACACCTAAAAATCAAAATCTGCACAAGTATGATATTTTTCATTAGTAACTATAACAACAACAATATTGGTAGCATGTGTTCAGAGAAAAATACAACTCTAAAACAAGGTTAACAATGTAATTAGTGGTTAGAAAAGAAATAAAGAAAATAAAGCTAAATCTAGCAACACTTAAAACAACAAAAGTAAACATGAAAAACTAAACTATCCAAGAAAAGAAAACTACTCTAATGCAAAACATGACATCTGAATCAATCTGGCCAAACATCAAAATTAATTTTCTTTAATTTTATATAGTACACTTCATTTTTTACACTATGATTCGTACTATGTTTATTAATTCTATCTCCACTAACTAAAGAAAAAATCAAAATTCTGCTACTATTATTAATAACAAAAATTGAGAATAAACTTTGCATCATTCTAAACTTATGATCAACAACTCTTTCAAACTCAAGCATGTATCCATTGCACCCGTTCTTCTCAAAGTATAACATGTTGTCCTCAACTTCCAAAAAATATGGCTGAACATATGAAAAGGGAATTGCAAGATCATCAGCATGAACAATAATAAAATCAGCACATGAATCAAGTACAATAACTGTTGCACCTAGTTGCTGTAGCATAGGATTTTTAGTTGCAAAATCAGTAGTAACTACATGTTCTAAAAAGTTAATAGTAATGTTATTAGAGACTTCAGAAAATTCAGCATTAACATCAGACTGAGTACAAACATGAGTAGGATTCTTATCAGAGTAAGCAACAATATCAAGTTTGTTATCAACATTCTTAGCAACAAAAGGTATTTCAATATAATCTTCATCAATGAATTCATCAGCATCGGTAATAGATTTTTCAACAAGAGCTTTCACATAACCAATATTGGTAGTATTTTTTATATCAATAGAACCAGCAGAATCGTAAGCAATTAAAATAGTGTGTTCATTAGTGAATGTATAGTCAGAAACATTAAAATTACGATCACAATTAGAAGGATCAGGTAATGCATCATCAATTAAAGCATCACGAATACAAACAGGGGAATCACTTTCATGTATAGTAGCAAAATTCTCATTATCTTAAACTTTAAAAAGCTCTTCAGTTGGGTAGGAGTATGAACATTATCAAAAAAATCAGTGGAAACAATATGTTCATAACCAAAATCATCAGCAATAAGAGGAAAATATGCACTTTCAAGTGGCATTGAGTTTATACAAGAATTGATTTCAACAAAAATAGCATACAAGATATAATCACAAGTGCATCCTGTATTAGTTTTTGAAAACTGTGTCAAGTCAAATTCTAAGCCTAGGTTGTTCTCAGATTTTATCTCTTTTTCCTCCTCTCTTTGAGACTCATGCTCTCTTTCACCCTTTTCAACCTCTTCATTTGCATCACAACACAGGATATTTACAGGACTTTGACAATCAACACAATCACTATCATCTTGAATAGGAACATGAATAGAATTTGCAACAAAATCAATGGTAATAGCAATCGATAGTTGGACAATTGAACGACAATTTATAAGTGAAGGATCCATTGTTGACAAGGTATTACCAGAAGGTCATCACTCTCCTTTCTCATTTCGAATCTGCAAAAGTGGAGCACATCCCTAGATCTAGGAATGCGCGGGCGAACGTCTTATCAAAGTTGGCACTAGGAAAAGGCAAGGCAAAGGAAGATTCGACACCGTTATCCAGGTCACACTCAATGGGCCGATCGTATCAGATGCAGATTGCATGAATGTCAAAGTGGTTAAGGACTGGCGAACTCCTATCATCAGAGCCCTAAAAGCCTTGGCACAAGGAGAAGTCATATCAGATAAAGAACTCGCCAAGAAGGTCGCTCATTATGTCTTCATTGGCGAAGATTTGTGTAAGAGGGGATTCACTACTCCTCTCCTGAAATGCGTAGGTAAAGAACAAGATGAGTACGTGATGAACGAGCTTCACAATGGTGTATGTGGAATGCATTGTGGCCATAGAACTCTGGTTGCCAGGGTCATTCGAGCTAGATACTATTGGTTGACCATCCGCCAAGACTGTGTTGAGTATGTGAAGAAGTACAAAAGCTGTCAGGAAAACGGCCCCTTGATTCACCAGTCGTCGACCAATCTTTAGGCGATCAGTGCTCCCTGGCCTTTCGCCAAATGGGGAATGGACATTGTTGGACCGTTCCCACTAGCAACTGGCCAGAGGAGGTTTTTGATTGTGGCAGTTGATTACTTCACCAAGTGGATAGAAGCTGAGCCCCTTGCAAAAATCACAACTGCTAATGTGTAGACCTTTATGTGGAATATTGTGTGCAGGTTTGACGTCCCACACAGTCAAAACAAACAACGGATGACAGTTTGTCAAGCATAAATTGGAGTCCTTCTTGGCCGAGTTCGGAATCAAACACATTACCAGTTCTGTTGAGCACCCACAGACAAACAGTCAAGTCGAGGCAGGAAACAAGGTAATCTTATCGCAACTGAAGAAGATATTGGGAGCAGCTAAAGGAAAATGGGTCGACGAGCTTTTGAAAGCATTGTGGGCGTACAACTGCACTCTGCAAATGTCCACAGGAGAATCCCCATACAACCTAACGTATGGGACAGACGCTATGTTGTCGGTCTGTTAGCATCAGTGGACTGCTGCAGTGATTTGATGAAGCCAACCATGTGTGAAGAAGTTCAAGACCTATGATCATATGTGGAATGCATGAAGATTCATGAAGATTTGAAGCTTGGTCTAGAACTTAGGAATGTGGT
>Ga0209700_100790_pt1 | contig 63439 bp, 30 predicted proteins | sample SiratroredBW_FD_187528 | JGI IMG/M metagenome (GOLD analysis project Ga0209700, IMG submission 187528) | Root nodule microbial communities of legume samples collected from California, USA - Siratro red BW (SPAdes) (version 2) | ecosystem: Host-associated > Plants > Roots > Nodule | place: USA...
CTCTCACAGCTTTAGTTTTCCTTTTTTTTTTTTTTTTTCAATTTTTTCTTTCTTTTTTTTTTTTTTTCAGATTTTCATTGCTTTTAGTTTTATATATCCTATGATCTTCAATGGGTCATTGGAAGTTTTGGAATGGGATTCACTTGTCAAAGATTAAAAAGTTGGAAAGATGCTATTAGAGCAACTTGGGTGCTTTTTAAACCCCTTGCATCAATTCTCTTTTCAGTTTTAAGTCACAAAAAACTAAAAGGCTACAGGTTTTAATGCCTCCTCGCATTTTTCATCACATATTTCCTACTTGAATATGCAAAGATTAGGTCCCCGAAATCTTATAGGGCACGCAGAGCAGATTTAATACCTCAATGAGTGGCACCAATAAGGTTGTCATAGAAGATTTGGAGTTGGATCAAAAGAGTGTACTTGATGCGTATAATGATGACTTTTTTCTATTAGTATAAAGTAAATCGATCCACTACATAAATCCAAGATTACTTCCTTCTTTTTAATTTTCTTTTTATATCAAAGAATCTAGTTAAGTGTACTTAGTGAAACGAATAAGAACATTCTACGAACAAATTATTGTCATAAATCTAATTTATACACCGATAATGAGTAAAAAGGACTGTTCCTTGAATCTTTGTCATTATCTTAACGTAGTTTCCTTCCATTGCTAGTTTTTATTATTAGTGCATGGAGCACTACCTAGAATGGTCCAACTGTAATTGATTGCTCTACAATGCCACCCCATCGAAAACACATTACATCTAATAATTTAACACTTTTATTTTACAATTGTATTATTTTTAGTTCTTGTGTATTTTTAGATAAAAGGGTGGGTCTGGACCATTGAATCTGACTATTCGTTTGAATCAATGCCTTCCTCTGCACATCAATCACACATCAGTAACAGGTGTTCTTCCTCAAAATAATTTGTGTTTGGCCTAACTGCTAATGAAATGTAATCTCCTATTTTTATAAGTCGATCTATGATGTTGATAAGAAACCATCTCAACTTTAATAAATAAAATAAAAAGTTGAATGAAATGTACTCGCAAATTATGTTTCTACATTAAACCAGTAAATAAGTTAAAAAGAAAATTTTGATGTAGTGTTAGAAATTTTATACCAATTAGATATAAAGTTTTTCAATAGTCTATAAATAAATAGTTGTAAATTTTATTTTGCAAGTCAATTTATAAAATTAAGTTATATTTAAAATATTTTTTTGATATGATATCAGAGTCTATACTAATTGTTAGATCTATTAGACTATCCTTATTTTTACGTTCGAATTGAGACGAGAAGAGTATATTAAAAATCTCACATCAAACTAAAGGTAAAATCTTTTAATAATAATCTTAAGTAAATGCAAACTTATTTTATAAGTCAATTTAATAATATTAAGTTAAGTTTAAACACTATTTCTAATATATAAAAATGTTATTATATATGTTATACTAATCTTATTTATGTAATTTGGATTGCTGGAGAGAAAACAACACCAAACATTTAATTAGGAAGAAAATAGTCAGTGTTTTCTTGAAAAGGCAGTGCAGTTTAAATGACCCTTTATACAACATCAGAGAAACGACCCTTCTAGCTAACCCACCACTAGATGCTGAAACAAGACATAAAAACATTCGCATAATAAGATAATGGTAAATAGGAGACGCAGTATATAAAGTTTTTTATGCTCACAACACAACCCATTAGTAATTGCCATATGGGATGGTGATATATTTTATTATAATAACTGAATAATACACCTATACTAAGTTCAAGTGATCCATCATATTTTTATTTAATCTATAATTATGTTATTGTTTATCACTCAATTTGTGCTTCTTATTTTTTTATCACATCCGTACTTTTTTTTTTCCTCCTTTAATACACCTCCTAAAAAAAAGTGCACAACAACTATTTTTAACTATTTTAAGGATCTTTATATTTTTCTATTTAAATTTGGAAGTGGATTTAAAAGAGTGGATCTGAGTTGATTTGTGAAATAAAAATGTGTGAAAAGTTTGATTATTTAAATTAAGAGAAAAATAGTGAAAAGAGAAAAAAGATTTTACAAAAGTTTGTCACTAATGTGATAATTGTAGTTAATAAAATAATATTTTTAGTAGATGAAATTATAGTTAAAATTAATTTAAGATTAAATATAATTAATTTATGAGATATAATTAATAAATTATTATTATTTTAATTAAAAAATTATGAAAGTATCAATTATTATTTTTAATTTTTAATATTGATATTATTAATAATTTATTTTTATAATTATCTTATTTTAGTTATTATTATTTTATAATTTTAATTAATTTATTTATTATTTAACATAAAATATATATTAACAAAATATTAAATTCATTTTACTTTATTAATTATTATGTATATTTTTAAATTATTTATTATTTTAAAATAAGAAAATAAATATTTTTTATATTTTATTTAATTATAATATATTAAATAAATTATTATATATAATACAGGTAAACTTTCTTCGTATATCAGCAAAAAAAATTTAGGCGAAGAAAGTTTATAGTTTTTTCTCATTTATTTTCCTCATTTTTTGCACTTTTAAGTGTATTTCCTTACTTCACGACTTTTGGTCGTTTGAAGCAAATGGAGTGTAAATATTTGTCTGAGAGTTAAAATAATATTATTGAAAGAGAATGTTCTTCATCTTATTATTATCAACTTAAACATTAAATTTTGATTTAGCAAAATTTGAAGGTCAATTATGGTTTTAAATTTTGTAAGCATTTTTATCCAAATATAATAAAGATTTTATTCCTTACAATGGTTATCAACTTAAACTATTATCTTTATATCTTTAAATATTTATTTAAATTTGTAAGCATTTTCATCTAAATATAATAAAGAGTTTATTCGCTACAATTGTTACCACGAGTTTTAAAATTCTAAACATCATTTTCCATAACAACGTTCTAACTTTCATCTAATTCATATATATATTTTTATATTATACTATTGGTACATAGAATTTACTGACTTAATCAATAATTAATATTTATTTATGAAATATGTTATTAATTATTCCGTTGATTTTTTAGTTAAATTTGATTAATCAATATTTTTGAACAAAATTTATCCGTTGAGTTACTTTTTTATTTAAATTTTGACTTTTTAAATTATGTGTGAGTCTCTAAACAGCTTAATGGTTGTAATTGGCTTATATACATGTGCAGAAATTGCACCAAAAATAATAACACAGAAAGGGCAGTGTTATACCGACCCAAGCAGCTGAAGGAAAAAAAAAGGAAAAAGCAGATATATGTGGAGAAGGCTGCTATAGAATCTGAGTCAAAATAATGCGCATCTACCTATCACGTGTGCCGAGGAACTCTTAGGCAGACAATAAAAAAGAAAAAAATGTGAGCCATTTTCGATGATCCTGGTTAGTTGAACTAAGTTGTCAAGAACAAGGATCCTTCTTCTCTCCTCTGCATGCCCTGTTCCACAATTTCAAACCCAACCCCACTCCAAAATATAAACTAATAATCGCCCCTCGTTAACATTTTTCAATTTTATATCATTTTATAATCCACAAAATATTGTGGTTCTAAGTAACATATCGTTATTCATCGTACAAACACCCACGTTGGACGAGCCTGGGCCTAACACCTTACATTCCCACTTATTCATCACGTGCTTTTATTTTAGAAAAATTCTACACGTTTATTATATTCCCAAGAGGTGCCGCCGGGGCACTTGTTCTTTGTTTTTTCGTAAAGGAAAAATGTTCTTCGATAGTTTACCCACCCTACCTATACTTATGGTGAAGAAGAACGAAAAGTAGAATCAGCACCAGCTCTTGTGAGTGTGTCAATGAGCCAATGCACTCCATAAATTACTTATAAGAATAAAGAATTACCTCGAAGAAAAAAGAAACTAAATCTTTGAAAAATTTTCATGCTGTTTCATTTGATCGCACGACTAGTTCTATGCTAGCCAATATACATGCTTACGTGATCCGATTCACATTATTATTGTGGTTCTTATTAACATTATCACGTTGGGCGAAAATAATTAGAAAGAGGAAAATGAACAAGAAAAGAAAAGACAAAAATTGGATAGAAGAATGAAGTGAAAGAACGAAAAGATATGATATTGTGTTACGTTCATCCACATTAAATCATTAGTCACAACTCAAAACCATCATTCCAAGTAAGAAGATACTTGCTTCGGATTACTATCTGTCTTTAAGTGCGTGGGTAGTTAGCCAAGTCCCGATCACGCAAAAAAATAAAATGAAGTACCACGTATCGCTGCTTCATAAGAATATGTACTCATAGGTAAGTCTAATTAAAAATCATATCACTTAAAGATTTAAGAGGTTGTGTAGTCAATTTTGACTATATGTCCTTTAAGATTAATTAAAAATAAACAAGATAGATATAAAAGATAAATACATAAATTGGATCAAATCTAAAGAATAATACAATCAATCTTAATATCAATAACCAATATCAAATGATTATTAAATTAAGTTAATAAAATGAGATAGAAATCATGGAGATAAATCTTAATCATAAGAAAAAAAATTCACTAGTTATAAATAAGACTAATAAAATCAATACAAATAGAAGATAGAGATTGTTCTAGTTAGAGAGATCGATGTGAAACCTTTTCCCATATCCTTTTTACGAGAAAAAACATGTGTCACAACTTAAAAGTAGAATAGTTCTCACAGTATGAAATAGAATAGTTGTTACAATATGAAGTGATGACAAAAATTATATGATTTCATTTTCTATTCCTCTATGCTGACTGAATAAGTATTGATACTATTTCAATTAAAATTTATTATCATAATTATATTACTAGAGTTCTTTCCGAAGCTAGATCTTACATCTCGTATTTTTTTATTCATATACATTTATTTTACATTTTCTATATTTTTATAGAGTATTGTATACATAATATTGATTTTTCTCTAAAATAGATAATTAAATAAATTTAACATTTGGGTTTAACCTATATATCAACATATTTCATTATATTTCTATCATTATAGTCTTTTACTTCTTTTAGACGAGTCTTAATCTTACTTTATTTCTTTATTTTTTTTATACACATATTTCTTTTCAATAACTTTATTTCTTTTACACATGGGGTTAGTTAATAAAAAGTTCTAACTACACCATTTAGATATAAGAGCCTCAGAAGGACTAGTCAATAAGAGTTTTAACCAAGTCATTTAAATATGAGAATCCTACAATGGTCAGCTAATAACAGCTCTAACTACACCATTTAAACATAAAATCCTACTAGTTAATAAGAGCTTTAATCTAGCCATTTTCATGTAAGAGCCCAAACAATCCGTTATTAAGAGATATGACCGAGTCATTTAGATGCAAGAATCCTCCACAATGGTAGTCGATAAGCCTCGCTTAATAAAGGGATGAATATTGCATGAAAAGATGATAGTCTTATGTTAGTCAATAAAAAAATGAATTAACATGCAAAAATTATGCAGACGAATGAATCGCTTGGTAAAAGAATGCATTAGGTGTAAGGAAATTGTTAATCTATGCAAATAAGAAGATATGTTTCAAAGGAACAATCTTATTAAAAAGTACTTGGTAAATTTAGAGACAATATATATATATATATATATATATATATATATATATATATATATATATATATATATATATATATATATAGAGAAATATAATATATTGTGAATTTTTATCGATAACAAATATTGTATATTTTAGAAATATAATGTATTTTTTTAGTTTATTATTGATAATAGTGTTGTTATATATTTTAGAAACATGGTAAATTGTGATTTTTTTATTGATTTGTTTACAAATAAAAAAGTAATCAATATTATTGCAATATTTATTAAAATATTCTAATTGTGATAAAAAAAAATTTCAAAACATTATAAAATAACATGGGTGCATTTTTTACACGATCTTCACTCTCTCTTGTCCATAAATGATGAATACCAAAATATTTCAGTAGATTACCTCCTTCTTGTTCTATACATCAAATTAGTTAATAATAAAAAAAAATCTTGCTTTGTAGAGTCTTTACATGGTTAAAAGAAATTTAGGTTTAAAAGTTCTTTAACAAAATACATATTCATATCTATTATTCATTATTCTTTTATTTTATACAATTAATTAGATATAAAATAAATTCTTCTTTTTAGTGTGTTATGAATATTATTATATTGTTATTTCAATTACTTTCTTATATAATAAAATAATCATTTTATACTTAAAATGATTTTTAGGAGTAACACTACACCATTTTTGACTTTAGGCAACAATCTAAAAGTGTTGTCTTAAGCCAAAAAATTGTTGCCTAAACCATAGGCGACACTTTGGCAACGGTTCTGTAGCTGTAAGGTATGCATCCGTTGCCATAGACTATAGGCAACGGTTTTTTCTCTAAGGCAACAACTTTCGTAAAACCGTTGCTAATGCTGCATTAGGCAACACTTTTCAGACAACCTTTGGCAACACTTTTTGAAATGTTGCCTATTGTTTAGACAACATTTTCTAATATGTTGTCTATTGTTTAGGCCATACTTGTTTACCTGTTGTCTGTTATTTAGACCAAGCTTATTTAGTTGTTGCCTATTATTTAGACCACACTTTTCCTATTGTTTAAACCACATTTATTTATATATTTCCTATTGTTTAGGCCGCATTCATTTACTTGTTGTTTCTATGTTTAAATCATATCTATCTATCTATTGTCTTTGCTTAACTATTAAAATTGTATATTTATTCTACATTTATATAACAAAAAGCGAACAAAACTAATTTTGAGAAGTCATTTATTAAAGCACCAACTAAACCAGTTACCAAGTAAGAACAAACATCTTAGTTCTACTCCTTCAGATAGAGGTCATTTTGGTGAAAGCTCTTCGATTAGACCACATGTTTGTCCTACTGCATGACATGGACCAAACATTCATTCAACTACTTTTGGACCACACTTTGACTCTACTACACATGTTGGTTCTTCTCCACCAGTGGGACTAAATGCTAGTACTCCATCTCTCGAAGCACATGGTATTGCACCACTTGAAGCATTAGATCCTAGTCCACCTGGTATTTCACCACAAAGTATTCAAGGATTTAACCCTCGAACACATGAAACATTTGCTTCTGAGGATGATCAAAATGTATGAGATGTCCAAAGCATTAGTGAGAAACTGTTTTGACAATTGATGGATATGGGTAAATCGCTTAAATTTTAACAATGCTAAGTTTTGTTTAAATTTTATACATAACATATGTTTATAACTACATATTTGTGTAGATTCTTCCCTTCATACTTTGCAGCAAATGCCATTGGTGATATCTTCAAAAGTTATTATACTGAACCATGGCCATCGTGGAAAAAGGTTCCAGAAATCAAAAGAGACATGTGGTTCACAGAGTTCATTGTATGTATATGTTTGTTTGTGGGTGTGTGTGTGTATATATATATATATATATATATATATATATATATATATATGTGTGTGTGTGTGTGTGTGTGTGTGTGTGTGTGTGTTAGTTTTTAACCTTAAAACTAATTGTAAATTCTTGGTTTTGGTATAGTTCTAACTTGTTTTATTTTATTATAGAGAAAATATACTATTTCTCCACCTAACCATAGGTTGGCAAGAAGGATCTTTGAAATGCGAGGTGCAAACATATTGAAAAATTCACTAAATAAAGCTCGCAATACAATGAAGAGGCCAAATTGGCTTGAAGAAGATGTATGTGATAATTTATGCCAACATTGGGGATCAAAACCATTCAAAGTGAAGAGTTTAGTCGCAAAAGCGAATAGAGCTTCAGATTGTCAAGGATTTGGAGTTTCACTCTATACTGCTGGCTCTATTAGCATTTCTCAACATAAAGAAAATCTGGTAAACTTTTTTTACGATCTTTGTACTTTTGAAATCCTACTACAGCATCCATGTTGTATTACAATACACAAGTACTACTTTAATTTTTTTGGTTATCTGATGTAATGTTATAGTAGTTGGTGGTTTGTTTACTTATGTTCATGTTAAACTTGTACATGTCTTTGTTTGAGATGGAAAATTTGAAGTTAACCTATATATGTGGATTATAGAAACTTCAAGGCATTTAGTTGTTGATAGCATGCACAAAATTAGTTAGTTCCAATTTGGTTGCATGATAACATGTTGTCAAACTCAGTCCATTAGTAAAATCTAGAAGTAAATATACATTTTCTTTGTATTTATGGTTTAATATTCTTTATTTCATTCATATATAACTTTTGTTTTTGTGGTACATATTTTCATTTCTAAATTAATATTTTTGTTTATCTTATCTTAGACAAAGTTGAATGGAAAACCTCCTACCCCATCAGAGTTGTTTCGTCATACACACCAACGGAAGAAGGACAAATCATGGGTGGATCAAAGATCAATACATGTGGATGTAAGTCATATAAGTGTGATATGTCAATTTGTTTAACACTAGTGTATTTTTTTTATATTTTTTCTAATGTATTACCAATTTTATTTTGATGTTTATAGGCAGAGTTTACTCGTGCACGGGAAGAAGCATCCCAATCGGCATCTGCTACAGAAGTGTCTCCACCTGATGAATTACAACTTTGGTGTAAAGTTGTTGGAATTAACAAAGGCAAGGTGTATGGACTTGGATCTGAGTCAATCAATGCAATTGGGAGACAACTCTATCATGATTCTACATCTTCATCTGTGCAGGTCATGAAGGAGGAGATTGAACAATTAAAAAACAAGTTACTTGAAGTTGAAACTGAAAGAGATGAACTTCGTGAAAGAATGGCCAACAATGAGAGACAAATTGAGCAAAATAACAAAATGTTGCATCTCTTGATGGAAAAGATGGATTTTCAACCACCTGAAATATAATTTGAACTTTACGTGTCCTTAAATTTGATTAGCACTATTGTATTGAATATTAGTTATGTGACATCATTATAAACTTTTTTGGTTGATTGACTAAGGATATGTAAAATTTGATCTTTTTATTACTATTGTATTGTTTGCATTAAATCTTAAATCTTAATTATGTATTGTTTGCATTAACCTTCATTACATGATTGACTAAATAAAAATTATCAATATTATCATTTATAATATTTATTCTTTTCAACAAAATTAGAAAAAAAAAATATTAGTGACCGATTTAGAGACTATTACAATCGATCAGAGATTCGGTACCAGAATCGGTCACTGAATCGGTCACAGATTCGCTCACAGATTCGGTCACAAAATCGGTCACTGATTCGGCCACAGAATCGATCAGAGATTCGGTCACTATACATCAGCGACCAGTAAAAGAGCGACTGATACGTTTGGTCACTAAATCGATCACTGTTTTAATTGGTGAGCAATTTTGATCATTTAGTGACCAATTTTTCGGTCACTATCAATGTCTTTTCTAGTAGTGTAATAACTTTTAAAATTTAATTATTCATTTATTTATATGGTTTAACTATTCAAATTATATTTTATTTTAAATTTATAATTACTTTAAAATTTTAATTATACATTTATTTATAATGTTTTAAAAGTCGGAGGATATAATATAATATTTTCAAACAAACAATATAAAAATACTAATTGAATGAATAATTATATGAATAAAAACCAAATAAAGATAGTAAGAAACATATATTTGAAACTACAGTTTGATTTTGTTTTTAATTACATACATAAAACATTCTTTCTTAACTAGAATTCAAAATAATTAATAGCACCATTCAAAAAAATTTCAAAGCTCTTTCATCTATTTCTTTCTTCTCTCCAATATGACATCCTTCTCCTCCCCAATATGTTAATGCAATTAATTGCGATCATATTTCATAATCATTATCATCAAGTTGATCATGGAATTAAACATATACATAAAACAAATAAAAGACCCAAAATCAAAATTTTGTCCTCATCATCATGTTGATTATAAAATTGAACATATACATAAAAGAAACAAAATACCCATAATCATTCATGTAATTCACATAAATACAAATTGGCAGATATAAAATACAACTTATATTATTGCTAACATGTAATTCACATAAATCATTCATAAATACATATAATTTAGGTAATTAATATAACTAACTCAATTGAAATACATAAATACGTAAGAAAAAATTATAAATCTTTAATAAAAATTAAAACTAACCTGATCTAATCTTGAGAAGCAAAACCAGAATTCACTTCACACTAATGTAAGTCCTTAAATTATTATAAAAGAAAAAAAAGAATAACATAATGCTTATCCAGATATACCTTATATTCTGGTGGGAATAATAGAATTAGCTTTAGACAATACTAAGTCTTAATTAATCAAATACTAATTCGTGAATTATAAAATTTAACAGCATCACCTAAACGCTACAACAAAATAATTTATCTCCAATAAAATAATCGCCCAACAAAATATTTTTATTAAATTAAATATTTCAATTAATATTGTTCGTTTATTAAACATAAAAGAGTTGAAAGTAATAATTAAAAAATAGTAAAAGAAATATAAATCTAAAAATAATAAAATATGTTGCTCTTATCTATATGTGCTTTAGGCTTTTTAGTATAATTTGACAACAACATCAAATCATAATAAATGTTGACATATAAAAAAGTTTAAAAGAAAACACCTTAAAATGTCAACAACGTGCACAACATGGTTGATTCCATCCAGTCAATGATGCATTTGCATTGTGGCTCATATTAATGTGTGAAATCTTGTTTGTTGTGTTATGGATTTTTTATCGAAAAATAGTAGTTTGATACTACTGTTTAACAACAATTCCATTTGACATTATATTATATTAATAAAATATTATATATTAATAAAATAATAATATTTTATGGGGTCAAATGGTGTAAAATGTGAATAGTAGTGATAAACTATCATCACCCTTTTTGATCAGTTCCAAAATGGAGCTCAATTACGTGGGAAACATACCTTGACTATTTACCTCTAAGGTATTTGGCCTTTCTCTGCCACTCCTACAAAAGTAAAATGAAACTAATGTGCCAACTATTGTGCCCATTGTATGGCAGACATTCAAGGTTCAACTTAGGCAAATGGACGAAACTGAATACAAATGGTAGAGATAACTTACATTAGGAGAATAAATTGGTCAGAGTTCAACTTGACCATAGAGTTATATATATATATATATATATATATATATATATATATATAAGTAAGGTGTATAATACATGTATCTTGCAATTAAAGGGGACTGGAAAGAAGCTAGAACCATGTTATTGGCAAATAAAAGGTTGGCAACAGCTGCCATCTCAAAGAGATGGGCCACACTACTTCACGTAGCTACTAAAACAACTAAACCCAAATGACTTGGAAATACAAGACTTCAAAGGCAACACAACTTTATGTATTTAAAAAGACTACTGTGAAATTGACGGAAGGAAGTTTAAAAAGAAAAAAATAATAAAGTAAAAGCTTTTGACGAAAAACAAATCACCATTTAGTCTAGCTTACATGTGCCCCAACCTTGGTCTATCAGTGGAGACACTGGTATTTGGGTCACCCTATTTCAACAATATGAGCACTTCATTGAAGCTACTCTTTAAAAAATGTACCATCTATTATCTAGAAATTTACGGAAAACTATAAAAAGTATACTAGTTAATTTTGTGGAAGTATCATCAATAATTGACACAGTTGTATTGATATTTGTTTACAACTCATTATTTTTATCTCTCTAATACATTGCATATCTTATTTCACAAGTCTCACTCTTCTCTTCCCATCTGACTTCTATTCTAGAAGAAATTGAAAAATATTATACATGAGTAATAGTCAAACTTCTACAAAAGTGGCTAACCATGTCAACTTTTTACACTTCCATGGTTTATCTAACTGTTCTTGATTTCTTCTGTGGACAAATAGGAAGAAATTACAGGCACACACACATGAAAGGTTTATTATACGTTAAAAATAGAGTGCTAACAATGACAATTCCTCAGCATTGACAGCTAAACATTTCCACTAAGGACCAAAATAACATTTACCACTGTCATACATTAGAAAACATTAAACTTCTCAAAGAACGATGGAGTATTTCCCCAAAGCGAATCTACATGTCAATACAATTTGTTTCATATACAAAAGAAATTATCAAAACTTTTGTCCTTGTCTATAGGTTTTCTACTACTAACTGTTTATTTGCTTAACAATCAATGGTATCCATTCGACTCATTATTATGCAATACCATGGAATTTCATATTTTACTTAATCAAATCTTAGATTTAACCAACTACCAATTTTTTTACCCAAAATATAGGTACGGGAAGTATACACACCAGAAAGCATCTGGTGTGGAAAGAAAAATCCCATTCATTTCTCTGGCTTGCATTATGAACAACTCATACTCTTGAATTAGAGCATGCTTTCTCACCCTCTTTACATTGCTCGTTCTTTCATGAGTCACTTCTAAGATATCCCAAATTTCTTTAGCTGAAGAACACTGCGAGACCCTGAAAAATTCATCTAAATTCAAAGCAGATGTTATAATGTTTTTGCCATACAATCAAACTGAGCTTTCTTGCTCTCATATTCACTCCACTCAGACCAAGGTTTATCAACAGTAACACCATCAATTACAATTTTAGGAACAAAAGGACCGTTAAGTATTGCATACCAAATACCACGATCAAGAGATTCAATAAAAAATTTCATCCAAATTTTGCAAAACTGATAGTTGACCCCACTGAATAAAGAAGGTCTATTAATAGAAACAACCTCTGCAAAAGGAAACTTTCCCTCAGCCATTGGATCAAAAACTTGAATAATTTTCAAGACTGAACTCTTGATACCAATTGAAAATATATTTGGTTGAGTTCAAGAGGGGGATGAATTGAACTTTAAAAGATTTTTGACTTTTAAATCACTGAAAACATTTTTCACAAATAGAAAACCTTTTACGAATCTCAATAATCTATGATATAAGGTACAGAGGAAAAATAAACCGATTTCAGCTCGTGCTCCCTCAGCTTTCCAAACAATGCAACTATAGTCAATGTTGAAAGATCCTTTGTCTTTGAGATGGCATTGACCTTCGGCTGGCATGATCTGTCAAGGCACTTCAATACTTTAATGTTCAACTCCTCTTTGTCAAAGGTCTTTCCAAGCTCGATGAGATGATTCACTATGTGTGTGAATCTTTTCTACACATCTGCTATTGTTTATCCAACTTGCATTATGAACAACTCGTACTCTTGAATTAGAGCATGCTTTCTCGCCCTTTTTACATCGCTCGTTCTTTTATGAGTAACTTCCAGGATATTCCACATTTCTTTGGCTGAAGAACACTACAAGATCCTGAAAATTTCATCTAAATTCAAAGCAGAGGTTATAATGTTTTTTTCCATACAATCAAACTAGCTTTCTTGCTCTCATATTTTCCTAAACTGAAAGTTGACCCCACTGAATAAAGGAGGTATACTAATAGAAGCAACCTCTGCAAAAGATAACTTTTCCTCAGCCATGGGATCAAAAACTTGAATAATTTTCAAGACTCAACTCTTGATACCAATTGAAAATATATTTGGCTGAGTTCAAGAGGGGGATGAATTGAACTTTAAAAGATTTTTGACTTTTAAATCACTGAAAACATTTTTCGCAAATAGAAAAACTTCTATGAATCTTAATAATCAATTATATAAGGTACAAAGGAAAAATAAATCGATTTTAGCACGAATAAACCAATTTATTTTTTTGGAAGAATGAATAACAATCAATATTGCACACAAGAAAGGTTTATAGCATGGCGGAATTTAGTCACAACAATATTTTTTAGGCAGAAATAGTCCAGATGTGCACAATGTCCTGGATAATGACTAATCAAAAGAGCCACACCAAGTTAATAGCTATGCACAAGTCAATCAAGGCAAACTTAAAGATTGTATGTAAAATTAGCAAGATAGTGAGTTTTAACTTAGTAGTTGTATCCTTGATTATTGCTGTAATAACAAAAACTTGACTAGCACCAATGAGATCCTTAAGACTGTCACAAATTTGCTAAGAATTTGTCAAATGAATGCTCATATAGTTGTTCTGTAGTGGCTAAAATGAAACTAAATCAAAGGCACAAATACACAGTTAACAAGGATTATGTCACACAAGGCAAACCAATGTTAACACCACAAATCAGATTTATAAAGGCTGATATTGATCAGAAAAACCAAAGAAGAATTACTAGATGCAGACGTTGGATAAGTGCAAACACCAGATTTGAAAGACTCTATTACAGAACACAAAACCAGATTTGAAAACACCAATTATGTGGAAATTCAGGTTCAAATATTATGCAGATTATGATTTGAACCAACCATTCACAGAAAAACTCACAATTATAGAATCAGAATGATGAAAAGAATGTCTAACTTGTAGTAAGGAATCACAAGAATGTCAAGAACAATGCTACTGTACTAAAACCTTCAAAGATGTACAAGCACACACACCAAACAGAGCAGAATGTCACCAATTCAAATCTGTGATGAACTATAATGGTATGCTATATTGTAATGTATTAAATTATGCAACAATTGAACTAAAACTAAATCAATTTACACGTAATGGCAGTGGGCATCGCAAGAATCTGAACAAGAATGGAAAAAAAGGGTTAAGAAGGAAGGACACAAGCAATTTATACTGGTTCACCCTTCCTCAAGGGCTACGTCCAGTCTTCCTTGCCACACTAGCAAAGAAAATTTCACCTAAGCATTCAATTGTACAATTACAATCAATCACATAGTTTTCACACCCTACAAGAACCAAGAACACCCCTGAATTATGGAACTACACCCCGCGACCCTATTTAATTCAACAAAACACCAAGGCTAAACCCTATAGCTCACAGGTTATACAATTGTTCAAAAATTACACAAAATCACAATGAAACAACACAAATCTCGAAACAAACAGGTTTAAGAAAGGTTGAGAAACTCCCTGATTGATGCAACAAGAGAGGCCTGTACATAGTCTTGAAGAAGCCCAATAGCACAATACTTTGATTGAGAATGATTCTTCAAGAAAAACCCCTTCAATTGTCTAAGAAATCTCAAGTTTTTACAAACTATTTTTCTCTCTGTATTTCTAATTTGTTTTTTTGTATTTTCTCTATTTTTCGCATGTGAGAAACCCTCGTTTTTAAAAAATGAAAAAACCAAAACAATTTTAATAAAATAGTTCATTCCAATGCGCGAATAAATCGGTTTCACTTGACCTGAAATCGGTTTATTTTCATCTAGTGTTGTATTTTCAAAAACTAATTTTACCAAAAGCTTAGCTTATGCTTTGTGGTTAGTTTTGGTGATATTAGATCATGTGCTAGTGATTTTGTCCTCAGCTGTGTGTAGGTTCTCTTTCACCACCAATCACACTCACTCACTCTAAGACAAAGCCTTAAGACACACTTCCAATTTCACTTGCTTGCTTTGGCTTCATGTACTTGCTTGGCTTCGTCAAATACTTAGTCTTGTGAGAGTACTAACAATCTCCTCCTATTCGATGAAGACAATCCAGTGTGTGAATGGTTTAGGACCTGCAACTACACAGAAAACTAGAGAAAGCAACAGTTTGCCATAGCACTTATATAGGCAGTTTGCATAAACTGGTTGAAAGCAGATGTTGCTGGTTTTACTATTTTTATAGCAAATTATTATCACAGTTCGATTCATCTAGTGTTCAAAGCAAGTTTTTTTAGCATAAAGCACATAACATAGATTTCCATTAATCCACTAGAACTAGAAACAGATTACACAACTAGCTAACAACTAGCACAACAAGATAGCAGTACAAACACCATAAAACATCAGTAAAACAACGTAATCCTAACAACAACAGTGAAATGACCAACAACAAATGATATGAGCAGGGCTATTAGCATGACCAACATAGACTACATACACACCAACCATTATTTCTCCCCCTTTGGATTCATCAAATAAGAAAAAAAAAAATAGTTAAGTATGCACTAGTATGCCATGACAATTATAATATTCATGCTTCAATCATGAGGTTCATTTCAAGCTGCCATGGTGGCCAATTGGTCCTACACTACCTCTATTTGTTGATCTATATATTGAAACCGTGCAGTATAGTACTCATGATTGCTCCTTTGCTCAACTGTGAAATGGTCAAGTTTGTCAATCAACAATTTGTTCAAACCTAGAAAAAACAGAACTTGGTCCAACTTCTCCCATTTCAGATCATTCCTAGCCATTTCAGCAACACCCTCTACAGCTTCACCTCCAGCATTTTCGAGCCAAGCTTTCGTGGTTCCTGCCTCCTTCTTCTTCATTCTCATCGTTATCAAGAAGCTTTATCGCTAGTGACAACAGCGACACCCCTCGAACGACTTCGCACCGCATCCACACCACCGACAACTGGTGTCGTGGAATATGGTTACCGTAGGTTGTAGTTTCGTGTCTTCACTGTCGCCATCATCGAAAATTTTCTCTTAACCCTAAAACGGATCCTAGGTTTATGGAAGAAAAAGTATGAGTGGAATAACGGGCTTGGACCATTTGGTATAGATGTTGGTAACGTGAATGGAAGGGCAGTTTGGACCCTAAAAGAGAACAAAGGAGGTGCAACGTGAAGAAAGTAAAAAGTGCATCATTTTGGGCTCACTTGAATAAAATAAGGGTGCAGTCTGGAACACTCACCCAAAATAAAGTAAAAGTGCAGTACTTTTAGTCACACGATACTGGCTTGGTCCACTTCACATAAGAAAACTGATTTGAGTTTTTTTTTTATGCTCAGTCATTTGTTTCTTTTGCATCTAAATTATTGTTTCCTTTTTTGTTTTATTGTAAATTATTTGAAAAATAAATAATTAAAAAAAATATATAAAGGTTTCAAAAGTGGAAAAATCAAATATTAAATCAAACAATTTTTAAAATAGAACTATGTGAACCGCGATTTTCCATCCTCAATGAAAATACGCAGGACCAAAGTAATTCCTTGTCGGGCCCAAAAAAAATATAAAAATATTTTTCTTTGTTTATTCTTTGTTTATTTATTCTTATTTTTGTTTAGATTTTTGTAAATATATAATTGTTTGTTTTTTAGTTGTTGTAATTACTTTTTTTTGGAAAAATAATATTTTATAAAACCACGCTCATTTATGCTTACTCAAATATTTTTTTTAAATATTTTTTTATCATCCAGTCATGATCCCGATCGCGACACTTGGAAGTACAAAATATGAAGTGTGAAAGGATTTGATAATATATATCTTGTATTCACATTTATATATTTATTATATCTTGTAAGTACTTTTATATATTTTATTCTCTATATTTTTTATCTTTTCTTATTATTAATAATTGTTAACACCTAATTTCTTCCAGATAAAAGTATAATGTATTTTTAATAATTTCAAAAAAAAATTAATCATTTAGTAAGGAGCTGCAATGTCCTGTGGGGCAACCAGCATAATCTCTGAAAAGCTGATTGGTTCCCCACTACAGCTAACCGTTTTTGACATTTTACTCCCCCAAAGAGAAAAAAGAAAACTGGATATAAGAAATCGAATAGGCAGACTAGGAGAGGGGCTGGATTTTTCTTAACTCAGAGAGAATTCTCACCACCTTTGGTTCACTCTTGGCATCAGGTCCACAATACATTCTCTATTCTCCTTTCTCGCCACTCTCATTTTTCTCCATTCCAAAATAAGCATTCCATCATCAAAAGAATAGTCCACGTTAGAAGTGCAGAGTCTATTACAAAAGAGAAATTGAAAGAATCAAACTGAAAGAAATAAAAATGAAATAGATCGTCAACATGTATTTTTTCTCCTCCTTTACTGGCTTCTATATGAGTGTATTGTTCTACTTAGCATCCATGTTCATTCCATGATATGTTAGTCTGTGTCAATGTCAATATTGAATGTAAGTTGTCTAGCTTCAAATCAATAGAGTGAAATTGAATAATGGCAAACATAAATTGTACCTTAGAAGAATTAAACCAGGACAGGATGAAATAGCAGAACCTCAACGTGGAACCTTAGGAACGAGTTTTAGTGGAGTGTTTGAATCCTTATACCACCATCGACTTTCACTCATGATTCCATCAAATCCCTTCTTGCCATAGTGTGAGGATGAACAAGAACGAAAACCAAGCAAAGCAAATTTGAGCAGACAAAAAAACCTCTCCTGCACCTATTCACAGTTCTCCCTTACACCAAACACTCTCCGGTGCCTCCCATCACGCCTCACGCCGACGACATCTCCTCCCTGCCACCATGTCTCGCCAACATAGCCACCAAGAACCTAAACCCCACGTTGCCACGTTCCCCATTCCAGATTTCATCTAATCCAACCCTTCTCCCTAACTACCCAACCATGTTGCTCTACGCCAAACTTTGCCTCCCCTACTTACACAACAATGGCTTCCACCATCACCTGAACCTCCAGGTACCCCTGCGCTGCCACGTCTTCACTATCATCTGCATCAAACCTTCACAACCAGACCAACCCAAAAAAGTGACGTCAAGCCTCACCACAACTGCGGTTGCCGCGACATCCCGTCACTGTCGCGCTTCCACTAGGCCTCCTGTGTAGCACCCAACAAAATCAATTGCCCTAACTTTGTCGTGAATCATCGGCCGCGGCACTTGCTTACCACCATACACCTTTACCACTCCTCCAAAGAAAAATTGTGAAAGAAACCTAATAAAACCTCCGGCGCCTCCCATCATAGCCCTCACCGAAACGTCACCGCCACCATGAGCCTTGTCGTCTTCGTCTTTCCACCCAAATACCTTACCTCCGTCGTCTCCAACCGAGTTGCGCCCATTCCTTTTTTCTTGGGTTCGCGTATCGCTGCAAGGAACATGTCTCACCTCTTTGAACCAGCCTTGTTGGAACCCTCAGTCGCCGCGGGTGGCCGCCGATCTCCTACGTCATCGTTCGCGCAGCTAGGGAAGGTCGCGCTGCCACCCTTCATCGCCACCAGCATCCGCAACGATGCCACTTCCCTTTTGCCACTTAACCCTAATTCGTTTGAGTGAGTATGAGAATTTTCAGTTTGGGCTTTGGCCCATTCGTCGTGTCCAGCGCAGCGCGATTACAAAAACGAGGGGTGAAACTAGGATTAAAGTGAGGTGCAGTCAATAACGAAGACATACATGAAATGGGTCGCTTGCTCTCTACACCCTACATGCTAGGGCCTGCACTCCTAGTGATCCTCAAGCCCCAAACCACCCTTAACCCTAAGTGGGTTTCTAATTAGTTGAGTTACTTCCTACACACCATTAATTAGGTTTTGCATCTACAGATTTCCTAAATTCCAAAACTGCCCCTTTGACTTTTAAAAAAAAAATACTTTAAGAGTTTAACATTTGACTATTTCTTTTAAAAGCCTATTTCTCATTGAAAAGAGGGATGTCTTAAATAAAACTTTCGATTAATTTCTTAATTGATCGCTCGTGTCATATGAAAATTGTTTCGAAAGATTTTAATTTCATTTGAAATATCAAAGGGCCATACGCGTCTAGCGATATCCAAAATGAAGTTTAATTTTCGAAAACACTAAATTTTTTTAGAATTAAAAATATATCAAACATCTTCGAAATTAAAAAATATCAAATTTTCAAACAAATAATTTTCAAACCATAGAACTACGTAACCCTGATTCTCCATCTCTGATGGAGATAAGTAGGAGCGAGGTTAAATCTTGTTGGCCCCTTCCAAAATAAAAAAATGTTTTGTTTGTTTTTATTTCTATTTTTCGTGAAAATAAACATTCCGAAAATTACACTCATTTTATTTTATTCAATTAAAGGTACCGTCTTAGGACAGGCGTTTTGGAGAGCTGATACCGTCTTCGTAAACTGGCCTTATCCTTGTTTTTCTTTGGTTTTGCATGGTTTTCCATGAAAACTATGGTGGCGACTCCCCTATTTTGAAAACTTATTAATCTTTTTTCGGATCGCCGTCCCGTTGTGATCTCGATTGCGACAATAATAAATTGGGCTTGTTTTTCTATAATTTTCTTAATTTTATATGTTCAGTTAAATTGACCTTTATTTACTATTTTAGACATAATTGTTTACATTTTTATTTGTTTATTTATTCTAGTTGTAATAGATTCCTCATTTTCAGTGCTTTAGTTTGCATAAATGATTTATTGGATTTGAAATTTTATTTTATTTTCAATAACACTACAAAAAATCATGTATGTGCTGGCGGTTTTCATATGGCATTTCAAAAAAAAGTGTCATATTATATTATATAAAACGACATTTTAATGAATGCCACATTTTAAGTTTAAAAAACAACATTTACAAATGTCGCTTTATACACAATATCATCGTTTGACACTCATGCAGTTTTCATTCCCTCAAAATGAAAACGCAAAGTTTCCTTCAAAATGAATGAAAAGCAAAATTTCATTCCCCTAAACTTTCCCAATGAACAAGTTCCCTCCAAACTGAAACCCTCAAAATCTTCCGTTCCCCTAATTTCGCTTCTCTTCAGTTTCATTGAATCAAAATCCTAATTTCCCCAATTTCACTTTTGAACAACGAAAAACCTATCTCTCTCGTTTCGGCTCTAAGTTCCCAATGGTTTTCCCATTCTACAACTCGATCCTCAGATGCGTTCTTCTTCTCCTTCTTCCTCTATTTATCAACTGTTTAGGGTTATTTTGTTTTCGCAATTATGGAATTTCAAGATTTGCATTCCGCATTCGGTGGTTATTCGGATTTTTGGAATTGGAATGGTAGGGACTTGTTTCGATTTGGTTTAGTTTTGGTTTTGTTGTTGATGGATCCTCGGTCGAGATTTGCTATGGATTTTGGTTTGTGTTGATGATTTTGATTGTTCTGTATTGGGTGATTGTAAGTGTTTATGTTAATAGTTAATAATACGTCATCGATTCTCCACTGGGAGAGTCTATTTGGCTTTATCTTCTCTACCTCAAGAGTGCGCCCCTGAATGTAGGCGTCCACAATTTAGCACTACAAGTGCTTTCTATTGCCACTGGAAATGTGCTCGAAATCAGTACCAAACACAAGCCTCGACTTTTTAAATGTCAGCTATAAGTAAGGTCAGTTAAAAGAGCATGAGTTAGTATTTCTATATCAGAAAATTAAGACTTCAAATTTGTGGAATATCACGGATCATAAATTATAGAAAAACTGTGTTTAATTATATTTAGGGTAAGATATGTACAATGAAGTGTGTTGTTTCCTTCATTGGCAACTAGTTTGTAATGGATTCCATTCAAAGTGAACTGAGCTCCTCCAATTCTGTTACCAACCCGGCCAACAATAGCTCCAAAGTATGATGAATCATTCTGCAAAGTGGTTTGCAATTTTAATCACAGTTAATGTTCTTACTCACCTCTTTGTCACAAACTAATTGTCATGTCAGGTAAAAAAAGTCTTCAAATAAATGTTGTTTTTAGTCTTCACTTAATCCATTTTTTTCTTATAATTTTACACTTGTCTTCCACTTTTTTAAAGCTAATAATACATTAAAAATACTCATACTCTAATCCTTATCTAAATGGAGCTAAATTGAAATTGTTGGTTTTACCTAACTCTTCAAAATCATATGATGTTTTTCAGCTGTTACTCTTTCATTTTTACACACTATTCTTCATTTTAGTTACTCTATAAAAGAAGAAAGAGAAGTTAGCAACTTTTTTATAAAGAAAATGAAGTTGATGATCAAAAGCTTACACAGTATCAAATAGTTCAAAATAAAATCAAAAGAAAATGTGAATTTGTGAATGCATTTATAATCCACGACAATTGCTAGCTACATTGTCTAAGGGGTACGTAATGTTCAATTCCATTATTGTGAGGATTTTTTGGTTTTTGAAAATGATCAGTAAAGGAGACATGGATGAATATGTATATGTATGGGTGCATGCGAGATTTGTTAATTATGAGTGCTATGACTTAATTTAATTAGGAAGAATCAAAGCGATCATTGGCTGGGACTTGTGAGCATGATATTGATTACTGGACAAACAATAGGAGTTTCTACGTATAAACATGAAGTTTAGGTGTATTGATTTTTATTGTTTAAGCTTCATTTTTTGTTACTTTTTATTGCTTTTTTTTGCTTTTATTATGTGTCTCTTATTCTTTCCATAAAAAATATGAATTAGAATGGGGACAATGAGTGCTTAAAGACTTTGAGAGTAGTTTGTGTCTTGTATTTAGCATCAAATCCTTAAAAATAATATCTGAGAATTATCATTCTCACTTTTAAACCCTTAACCCATTAACGGACCGCTGTGAAACTTTTAGCCTAATTAATGTTGTTTAGTTGTTGTTTAAGTTCTTAAGGATCACAATTGTTACATATGTTGTTTTTGTAGGAAAAAATTAATGATTTAATGTTGAAAAAATCTAGAAACTGCATCAGATATATCTATAAATGATCCAGTTGGTGTCATATTTGGTAAAGAGTGTCCATGTTGAGTTAGAGGAATGTCATTTGGAGTTTGTTCTTCTCTTGTTTTTAAGAATACTACAACAAGATTAATCAGTATGCATCATGCTTTGTCAAGTGCACCTTCACCACAAGTTGAGGATAAGGTAGTGAAGATGGAAACTGAACTTGCAGCTCTGAAAGAACAGATGAATTCCTTACTTGCCTACATTGCTACAAGATCGAATATACCTGAACATGTTGCTGCAATGGCACCTGGTTTGGTAAGTGCCTCAAATAATTCTTCTATAGTATTAACATGTACATCCTGTTGCAGTATTTAATTTTCTTTGCTGTCAATATTTCAGGCATCAAATGTTGCAAGTGGTGTTCCATCCCAAATCACATTGTAGGATCAAGTGGAGGGAGCAAGACAGATTAAATATATATGTCTTTTTTTTGTATTTCATAAGGGAAGTGGGTTTGAACAATTTAGTAAGTTGTAATAGTGTCTTGGAACATAATATTTTGTGAACTCTGTTAGAACATATACTATGTTATGTTGCACTATGAAATATTTTAATGTGATCTTTTGTTATTACAAAAGTTGTGTTATTTTAGTTTTCTTCTATTGGATATGTATGTAACATATATGATTATGAAATCTGATAAATTATTAAATACTAATGGATATATTACAACTGGATATACAATTATAAAATACTGCATATTTTTTTATTTAATATTAAAATTTCAACAGTTGGAACTAATGTATTATCATTCACCATTAATTATAATATGGCCACAATAAGCGTCGTATTAAAATGTTCATAATGGCGTTCAGAGGTATTATTTATTGTTATTGGCAATAAAAATAATTACGACAATTCAATTGACATTATTTACATCGAAAAAAATGCTGCTTTATACAAGGTGTAATATGACACATGCTGCAGCGTTCTGGACAAAAATGTCATTTTATATATTGTGGCACCCAGATCTATGGTGTTTCTCGAAACGCCGCACATGTATAAAGTGACGTTTATAATTGACGATGTACAAAAAAAAATGTCACCACATACATGAATTTTTGTAATGTAATTTTTTAAGTTGGGTAAGATGAGTTGAAAGGTTGTATACATAATCATTTATGGTATACATAATTATTTTTTGTACTTAGACTTATAGATATAATTATGACCCGAATTAAAGGTCATTCCTTTCTATTAATTAGATTTTGTAAGTAGGATTCTAAATTTCTGATTAGACACCCTACATTTCATTTTTCTAAATTTCAAAATTACTTTATCTTTTTAAATTTTCTTTTATTTCTTCTTTTGGCTCTTATTTTTTCTTTTCAAATTCTTCTCTTTCTTTGTTTTCTAAGTAGCATTTTCATGAGAGGTTAGTTTTCTAAATCAATCTAGACATTTAAGATGATGTAAAAATCCAAAATTGAGTTTTGTATAAATAATTTTACGCTCTGATTTTGTACTTTTCTTCTCTAGTCTTAGAATTACATGTTCTGATTATGATTTTTTTTTTTGGAATTATAATTTAGATTTATTTTTATTCAGATCTTAGTTTGATGATTAATTGTGAATTATAGTGAATAATATTTTGATTTGTTTCACAATAATAATTTGTCATAATAGGATATTTGATTGAATTACTTGATTAACTTAGATTTGGTTCATAATTATAATTTGTCTTAATAGGATATTTGATTGAATTACTTGATTAACTTATTAATTGTGCAAATTTGGACACAATGATATTCAAAGTTGAATGCATCTAAATCTTTGATTGACGTTTCATGTGTGGTTCTTCAGTAGTTCATTTCAATTTTGCATTTAATTCTTCAATGTCTTTCTAAACCCCTGGTATAAAACATAAGAAGGAAAAGTTTCATTATGTTTTAAAAACATTTTATAGTTTTTCTAGATATCATTTGATAATACTCAATCAGGTGAAAACAATTTATGCTTGACAGATGATCTATCAAAAACCTTTAAAAACGTTGAGTTCTACAACTTTACCTTATTTGGTTAGTGTAAGTGCAATAACATTTAATATAAATAAGATAAGAAGGGACGAAATTGTTCAAGATGTTTTTATACTGGTTCATCTGATAACATAAACTATGTCCCACTCTTAATCAACAGATTGAGTTAATAAATGAGTATTATTTCAGCTTGCAACAACTTTTGACTAACCCATATGAGCATTGTTTCAGAATGTAGCCACTCTTAGCTAACCTGTACATCAAGTATTCATTAACACTTAGCCACTTTTGGCTAAAAAGTGGCCACTCCTGACTAAGATAATGAGTATTGTTTAACAAAACACTACTCCTCGCTGAGACAAATACTGTCTAAGGTGTAATGAAAAGATCACAAGTTACTCAGTAGAAAAGGGTTACGTCTTTCTACTTCTACAAACACTTTTCGCAAATCCTCTTGGTAGACAAAGGAAACTGACATTCTCTATAACATAAAGTAAGCATATAAATATATTCATCAACTACAATGTTAATTGAAGACTATGCATGCATCGGTTGAACAAACATGTTGCTTATTACATGTAAAGAAAGACTTACATGATATGTTGTTAAACAAAGACATTAGTCTTACAAATGAAGCATGACCATGTTTATTTGTTATTAGCACTTAATCAAACCATGGGTGTTGGACTTTTCTCTAACAACCCCTTTCCCCAAAGCTATTTCAAAAATAAGAAAATTGAGAATAGAATTCAACTTATTTGCATTCTTGTGAATCAACCCAAGTTAGACTCTATATAACAAGTTTTATAGGAAACATAGTTGTTTTGATAGTAATTCAACATTAAAATCATGGTGCTTCAATGTTAGGCTTAAATTCTTTAGTGGATGAACTCATAGTCCCTAAGGTTAGTTCATTCTTCATATCCTAAATTGTGTTTGTGTGAAGTTGCATCAGTGGTATCCGTATTGCTACATTTTATAACCTCATAATTTATATTCTTGATTTCTTGTTTCTTCCCTCCTTGAAGGCCAAAATACATTGTGTTTTCATAGGAAACTACATTTAAAATTATAAACGTAGGACGAGTAAGAGGATGATAACATTTAGAGGCACAGGTTAAAGGCACAGTTGGCTCTTTAATGGAGAGGGAGTTGAATGGAGCCTACAAACTCGATTCACAACAGATAATAAATAGGAAACAGTAAAATCAAATTACACAGAGTTTATCCTAAATCACTCAAACATGATCTACATTCGGTCCCCTTAAGCAACTCCTTAAGAGCTTCTACTAATCAATCTAATTACAACAATTATTATAAGCTCTCTAGGTTACACAAGTATTTCCCTCTCTAAGAAACATGAGTATTCTCTTCACTCTAGGAAACACGAGTATTCTCTCCTATGATTATTTTCTCATCTTCAAGTACCACCCTCTTGATCTCCCTTTAAGACCAAGAACTGTCATAAACAATAAAATAAACACCCTTAGAGAGAACAATAAAAGCACGCTAGGTATGACTTTTTAAGGAAAAAATAATTTAAAAAATCAACCCAAAGTTTTTTCTGCTTTGGATGTTCCAAATTCTTTTATTTCAAATCTATCAACTAAAACACACACTACACCATTTATCACTTTAAGCAACACTAAAGTTGGCCATAGATAAAAAAAGTGCAGCCTAAAGATGGAAAAGGCCACACTTTTGCAAATGTGACTTATGAACCGTAATATGTCACACTCTTTGAAGCGTGAATGTTTAAGCCACAGTTTTGTGGCGTGACCTTTTAAAAAGTAAAGCACAATAAAAAAGTATGGCCTAAAATAACAAAAATATGATTTAAACTTAAAGAATATGAGTTATAAAATGTGGGTAGTTTAAACCACAACTATTTAAGTTTGACACAAAAAGATAAAAGTGACTTGAAGGTGGAAAAAGTCACTTCTACAAATGTGACTTCTGAACCACTACGGACTACATTTTTTGAGTCATGAATGTTTAAACCACTCTTTTGAGGCGTAGCCTTTAAAAAAAGAATAGACCACATAAAAATAAAAAAGTGACCTAAGATAATAAAAATGTAGTCTAAACTTAGTGTTTAAGTCAAAAATCTAGATAGTTTAAACCATGATTTTTTAATGTAGCTTATAATTGTGAAAAACCAACAAACAAAAAGTGTGATCTAAAACTATCTTAATTTTATAATTAAAATATTTAAAACACTTATTCAGCAAACCAAAATTTAATTTTATCTATGCTTCAAATTATTACAACACTAACAAAATAAAATAAAAAACTTATTTAAAAAATAGAAAGAAATAAAATATGTTGAGTAGACACTTTGACTTTAGAATGAAAATTGATAGTCTGCAAAATTATTTAATCTTTCTATAACTTTTCAAAATATTATTAAAATAAATAATTATAATTTAAACTTGATTTTATTATTATCAAAATGTAATATCAGAAATCATCTAATAAATGTTAAATATGAGGCTGTCTAATGATTTAATAGTCTAGAACAACTCGCATACATTCATTGATACATGATTATCTTCTATTAGTTGCTTGAGTGTTTTTAGATGTCTTCTTGAATATACTTGAGTCTTGATTTTTTTTAAGTACTCATAATCTGGAGTTTTTCATAGATTCCTTTTAAGTTCTAGTTTTAAAATTGTGCCTTACTTTGTTGATTTTTCTCTTGAAATTCCTTTGAGTTTTCTCAATATTTTCTCAATCGATGTTGTACCTTCTCAAATTGTGCATTTTTTAGTTTTAATTTCTTGGTCACAAAGTGTATGAATAATTGATTTAACTATTTCCTTCAGGTATCTTAATCGAACTCATCAGTTCTCAAAGTAGGCTATTAGGTCTTGGAGTATGAGTTAGAAGAATGCATACATTGAAAAGTAACTTTGAAGCAAAGATGTGTAATGTTTAGAGTCAAACACTTGAGAGGAAGAGCTAGAAATGAAGACAAAACCACAAGCACAAAATTAAAAATTGCATGAATTGCAATGGTGTAATCTAATCACTTTGTCACGAAATTTTGTGTATTCTTTCTTGTTTATTTGTAATTTTTCTTGGTTTGGTATCTTGGAAAATACCTTTAGTGCAATCCCTTAGTTGAGCATTGTAATAGTTAAGCATTTATTATTGTGAAAGTGATATGGATTCTTGGGGGTGTTTAGGATCTAGATCAACCTCTTGGAAGATGAAGAACAAAACCCAACAATGGAAGGAATGAAACGGGCACATATGGTGCAACAATGTATAAAAACAATAGAACAAGTAACTATCAACATACAGTGAAACAAAAAATGGAATAAGGAAGAAGATGAAAGGTAGAACAAGCCACTTATAGAAAGAATTCCAAGGATAAGTGTTACAACAGTGTATGAGAAAGTTTCTCAAGATAAGAACACAACTTTTAAGAAACACCTTAAAAGGTATTTTCATTCACTCTCGAATTCATCATGTTTTGTACAAAAAGGTTGGAGTCCTATTTATAATAGTTCATGGACATCCAAAGGTCAAAATATTAATAAAAGATTAACAAAATTAAATAGGATTAAAAGTAACTAATCTCCTACAATTACATAAAGTAGTTAGGAAGGTGCACGAATGAGCAAGTAATGTTTTTGAAGATTCATCAAAGTGCATAAGTTAGTTTGGATATAATGATGGGAGTTGCATTTAGTTAGAAGGTGATGTGGCAATGTAACGATGGAAGTTGCATTTAGTTAGAAGTTGATGTGGCAATTCTTGTGTTTCAATTTAATTGATGGAGATCTCCAAAATTTAAAATGCTTCTCTCTCTCAAGTTATTATCCTTCTCTTTTTGCATTCTCTCAAATTCCTTCCATTTCCAAAAGTTGCACTTCTTCTCTCTCTCTCTTTTTTATTTCTTCATTTTCCTTCCTTGTTTATCATGCTTCCTCTATTTATTGTTCTTGTCTTCTCTTCCTCTTGTTCCTCGGGTGCTCCATCCTTGCATGTATCATCCTCACTATCTTGGAGAGAATTCGTCCACGAATTCTAAACTCTGTATCAAAAAAGAAAAATCATAAACATTGAATCTATGACTTTTATTTACTACTACCAAGAAAACTATTTATTAATATCCTCCTGGATTAAAAACTAAAGTACTTGAAATGTCATGTTTACATGTGGAATGTATGTTCATATCCCAAGATTTATTTCCTACAAAATGTGTTATCTTTTTATTTTTTTTAAGTTGTGGGGATGATAATGATGAATATGATGATAATGGTGATGATGATGATGTATACGAGTATGTGAGTCTATGATAATTATAGAAGAATGTCCTCTATCACTTTTTCCCAAAGAATTTAAATTTTTTCAAAGAATTTAAAGAATGTTCAAGTAACAAAGGTTTATTCTCTTCAATAATTAATGGCTGTTGAAATCCCTTCAATCCTTGTAGAAGTTGGGTCATGGAAAGATCAAGAAGCCCATGAGGTACTTTGATTCCCTCTTTTGGAATTTTTATCTCCAAAATACCCCTACAGTTTGTAACATCGTTACAAGTTGATCTTTTCTAACTTCTTTGCAAGTTGAGGAGTAAGTGAATATTTCTTTCCCTTCCTTTAAAATGAGAACTTGTTGGTGAGGCCATCATGGTATACATGGCAATCATATTGCCATGGCATTCCCAATAGTACATGGCATGTCTCCATGGTAACAACATCACATAACACTTCATCCTTGTATTTGTCAATGGAAAAAAATCAAGAAAACATGGTTAGTAACTTTGATTTCTCCATCTTCTAACTTGTAAGGTCTTAGGTGAGGAGTGGTTGGAAGATTTAATTTGTTTACCAGTCTCCTACTTGCTACATTTGTACAACTTCGTCCATCAATGATTAGAAAACAAACCTTGTTGTTTTTAAGGCATCTTCAATGAAACATGTTTTCTCTTTTAGAATCACCAATTTTCTTTATGGACATGGCCAAGCACTTGCCTTATAACTAACAAGTCTCCTTTCTTGGGTTGTTGGTCAAAATCACTATCAGAAGAAGTACTGTTGGTTGGTGAAGAAGGAGAAAATGATGAAAGGGAAGAAGCTGAAGATGAGGAAGAATGATTGGATTGTATCTCTCCATTCTTTATCACCATAACCTTTTTGTTTAGACAATTATAAGCTTTGTGCCCATATCCCAAACATTTAAAACATTTCAGGGCACTTGTCTTTTTCTCAAATTTGGGTTTAGGTAAAAAAGAAGAAGACATATGATCCTTGGAAGAAGAAGAATGCTTATGATCCTTAGAGTGAGAGGAAGAATGTTCATGATATTTTTAAGAGGAAGATGAAGATGGTTTAGAACACTTACCTTGGTAGGACTTATCTTCTTCCTTTCTTTCCTTTAAAGAACTCCAAGATGCATATTTTTGATACATGTTGCGCCTCTTTCATTGTCTCTCCACATTCATGACTTGATGGAGCATCTCTTCCAAATTCTCATGCTTTTGAAGTTCCACCACATCTTCTATGTCTTGGTTCAATCCATTTAAAAATGTTACCATCTTTGCCTCTTCACTATCTTCAAATCACTTTTGATTGAAAACATTTCCATCTCTTTGTACATTTCCTCTACACTTGTTGAATGTTTCCTAAGTCTTTGAAGTTGAAGGATCAAATCCTTTTTATAGGTGGAAGGCATATATCTCTTTCTCATGACTTTTTTTAAAATCATCCCATGAATTAATCAAAGGATGCTTACTGGTAATAATTTTATGTTGACATTTGTTCCACCAAGTTAAAGCATAACGCTCAAATTCTAAAACTATATATGCTTTACAATTTCTTTCTCTTAAAAATTATAAATAAAAACAATTTAACTCATTTTTCTCTTCCACTCTTCATACATATTTAGATCGGAATCACCATTAAATTTAAAAAATTTAAAATTATGTCAACGCTCAATTTTTTTCGAATAAATAAAATTTATTTTTAAAGAAAATAAAAAGTTGTGCAAAACATGATGAAAAAAGTTTCTAATTCTCTTGTTTAAATTTGTCAAATTTAAAACAAACTGTGTGTTCAATTAAGTTTAAAAGAATGATAGAGTGATTTTAATTAATTTAAATATTTTTTCTTTAATAAAATTTAAAATAAGTGTTTTGAGATTATAATACTTTTTATTTTCAAAATATAAAAAATGGGTTTAATACTAACCCACAGAAAAAAAGAGATAAGAGAAAAAAATATAACTACAAAATAATCCACACCCTTCTCTTTTCCAATGCGCACCCGCACTCTGTCATTTGGGCTAACAAACCAGATTACTCCTAACACCTCCTCTTTTCCTGCGCATATTTGCTACTTTCCATCTGCGCTAGCAGACCAGAATAGTCTGTTTGCACCCCATTTCTACTTTATACCACCCCAGACACCCATTTTTTTGTTCTTCCTCAGATTCTCCCTCTATAATCTCTAGCACACACCAAATCCTCCATGTCCTTTATACCTCTACTCACTTAGGCTTTGCCACCAAAATCCAAAAAGTGGATTCCTTGCAATTTTCCAATACCCAAATCTCTTCCTACACTCTCCACTCATTATAACGATCCAAAAAATTGAAAAACAATATTATGACACACTCTTCAGTCACGCTATTGGGATTATCACATATTCCTCACTCTCAAATATACAATTTTCTCTCCTCCCATTCTTCAAGACACAATAAAAGTTCACATCGATTCCACTCTTCACTGAAAGCATAGAGCTTATGCTCTCATCTCTCCACACCCAAAAATAGAACATTCACATATTTCATCCTCGCTGTCTATATACATCCACCAACATTCACAGGTAAAACCATTTCCATCCACAACCAGAAATTCACAATCAAAAATGAGAAATTCTTGAGGCCCTACTTTAATTTATATTGTGAGCATTTCATTATGCTTTCCAACCACGAATATTCAAAGAAGCAAAAATGCAACAGGAAAAAAAAATGGAACAGAGAAGAACCTTCCCCGCAACCACCTCTGTCTCCTTCACTATCCACCTCCTCAACGACTACAGCACCGCGACCGTCCTAACCACCACTGTCGTCATCTTCATCATCGCCTCTCGTGCCCCCGCATCCTCCGTCGTGGCCTTCGCCCCTTGTAAAAGCACCCCCCCCACTCTCTTCGTCGCCATCGGTGCCTCACCGACCCAGATTCGCAAGGAGGAAACAACCACTACTCTCTTTGCCATCTTCCTCTTTGTCTCGTCTGCTCTTCTCGTTGTCATCAGGAAACACGGTGCCACTACAATCCTGCGCCTCCTCCGACGATCCCCATATCACCTTCCTCCGTTGTCCTCGCCGACGAAGTCAATCGCCGCGAGCCCGCCTCCAAGCTGTCGCACTGCGCTCCCTCCGCATCGCCAAACATTGTTGTCGCTGTATGCCCTAAATGGGTTTTGGAATTGAAAATGAGAATATTTGAGAGAAATATGGTGGTAAGTGTAAATTCAAGAAAAAGAAGTGGTGGGGCGTTGGGCCCGTTTGAAGTTAGACCCCTCTGATCATGACAGCACCCCAAGGGTTGTTATGTGCACCATCGTGTTTTAAATCAAAAATTGGGCCCATTTAGCTGTCCAACAAGTTTTCTATTCACATCCCCGGACGAATTCTTCCTCCACCTCCCTAGTCCCATCCTCCACTTCCATAAATTTTTAAATTCCCAACGTGCCTTTAATGAAATTACTAAAATGGACTTGTCTTTTTCTCTGTCAAAAATGACTCACGTGATAGAAGTTGATTCAGTGAAGAGGACGATTATAAAATGGTGTGAAGTTTTTCTCCTACCAAATTCTCTTCCTCCAACCACCCTTCCCCTCACTTTCTTCGATATTCCATGGTTCTTCCCCACCCCACTCACCACTTCCTCCAAACATCACTTTCCATTCTCAAACACTCTCTTTCCCTCTCTCTCCAAAACTTCTTCCCCCTTGCCTCCAATCTTATCGTTTCCTCACAACTCCATCTCTCTCACATTCGTTACCTTCTTTGCCACTCTCTCTCCTTTACGACTACAGATTTCACTCTTTCAAAAAAAACGTAAACCGGATGAGGTGTCATCCTTTTTACATTTCAAAATAAAATATAAACTTGATGGCACCCCATCCGGTTTACTTTTTCAAAAAAAAATGTAAACCAGATAAGGTGTCGTCCAGTTTACTTTTTTTTTTATTTAAATGTAAATCGGATGAGGTGTCATCCAGTTTACATTTCAAAATCAAATATGAATTGGATAGCACCTCATCCGGTTTACATAATTTTTCAAAACATAAATCGGATGAGGTGTCATCCGATTTACATTTCCAAATAAAATGTAAACCGGATGGTAGTCATTCAGTTTATAAAATATGAAGATGAAGGGTATTGTTAGCTTTTGTAATTTTACACCAAGGATATAATAGACTTTTACATGTAGTATGGAGGTGCATCCCAAGGATTGTAGCTGCACCCCTCGCGTGGCTCAGGCCCAATGAATACTGATTGGCACCCATGTTTCTTTCCTCTATATCACCCTATTTTTTAAAGAAAAAAGAAAAAAAAAATTGAGCTTATGTTACTAGCCCAACACGTTTGATTTCTTTCTTTCTTTTGCACCTGTATTTTTATTTTACACACCTTCACACTTTTTAATTTTGTTTTTATGCAATAAACTAAAAAAATGAGTTTGACATTACAACTAATTTTAGATATTTGTTGGACTGCATGTGTCATTTAGTATTTAATTTTATTAATTAAAATATTTTTATATGATGACCAATTCGTTTATATATCAAAATGACTGTACGTATCATACGATATTTCATACGAAATTTTGGAAACAATGTTTAAGTATTTGTATGATCATACGCATCATTTTCTACTCAATAATTTCTCTAAAAAGTTAAAAAAAAATATTCTCCAAATAAAATTCACAAAATAATTTGCAACATCGATGAATAGTTTGCACTATCTTCGATTCATAAGAGTATCAAGTATAGTCAATTGCACTGCCTTGTACTCTAACCAACTAAAAATTGTAAAACCCTAAAAAACTATCAAATTTTATAAAATCCTAAAAAATATTAAAATTTTCAAAATATAAAAATATTAAATTTTTAAAAATTAAAAAAGGTACAAAATTTTCAAAAATTAAAAATATCAAAACACTAACAAAAACTTTTCTATTCAAAAATACATAAACCTTGATTTTTTCATCATGGATGGAATACGTAGGAGTAAGGTGAACTCTTGTCGATCCCCAAAACTAAAATTATTTTCTTTGTTTTTTTTATTTGCAATTTTGTTTCCCTTTTTTTTGGAAAAAATAAACATTTTAAAGATACCACACTCATTTTAATCATTCGATTAAAAGTACCGTATTAGGACGAACATTGGAGGATGTTAACACCTTCCCTACTCGTAACCAACTCCCGGACCCTAAATCCGGTTTCGCAGACTATAGACTTATCTTTGGTTTTTCCATAATAAACTATGGTGACAACTCTACTTTATTTTTCAAAAACCTATTTTCTTTTCGTGTCATCGTGACCCCGATTGCGACAGATGACGATTTTACTAGGAGGCTTTTAGGGAGTCAGGTCAAATTAATTAAATGAGTAAAAATGTGTGTGCTTTTCTAAATGTTTCTCTTTCGCTCTCTTTTTTGTATATGTGTGTTCTAGCCACTAAGGTTTTAATAGCTCTTGGCTAGCCCAAATAAAAGATGTGTTTTAGATATCCTAGTACCTCATATTTATACTTGTTGTATGAGGTATTTTGGTGTTGAATTTAAACTTAATTTAGTTATTGTTAATGATATAGTACTAAATCTTAGTAATCTGACAGAAATGTCTATAGTCAAATATGGTTATAGAGAATGACAGTTTTTGTGGGCGATGATTTTTAACAGTTAAATTGGAGCCCCTAATTGGGTCTTTCTTTATGAGTGCATTTTTTTTGTTACAATTGGATCACCTTTCGCACCCCCATAATTTCATTTTGGGCTAAAATACACCCTTAGGGTAGAAGACAATTGATATATCTGCCTGGGAATTTTCTGGCTATTTTGCAGGTAGGGTTTGGGTATGCACCATTTTCCCTTCACACACACATTATTGCATATCATGAGTGGGGCCCTACATCAAGGTCTGAGCAAGCTTAAAATTAGAAGGGTTTGTGTAGCAATGTTGATGGGGATGTACTTCCGTTTTTGGTTTTTGCAAGAATCCCAACTAGAGTTTGTTCTCTTCATTTGTATGCCCATGTCAATGGGTAGTGCTATGAAGTGAGTCATAACTCTAGTGACCTTATACCCTTAAGGATTAGAAGTCATCCTATGTGAGTATGCATTTACTGTCATAGACCTTTAAGCATTGATACGTTGAACCTTGTTTAGGGCACAAAGAGAGACTTTTGCATTCCTCTTGCCCTCACCATTTATTTGTACATACTAATAAGTGTATCACATTTGCATCCACATATCATGAATAAGTATCTCTTGAGGTACAACCATCTATTGTTTCTCATTATGTTTTAGTCATTTTGGTTACATTCTCAGTTGCATATCATATTACTCAACATTGTATATTTAAACATGAATTCACATTTTATCTTGTTAGTACTCTCACAAGACTATGAAGCCAAGCAAGACAAAGCAAGCAAGCAATTGAAGGAGATTTAGGCTTTGGTCTAGTATGAGTGAGTGTGAGCTTGATTGGCAAAGAACCTATGCATAGTTAAGGAGAAGTCCACTAACACAATGGTCTAAAAGTGATTAAAAATCTAAACAAAATGAGTTAGCTAAGTTTTGGTTCAAACTGGTTTGAAATACACTACATTGGACAAAAATAAATTGATTCCAGTATACATGAAATTGATTTATTCGTGCCTGGCATAACTGAAATAACTGATTTTGAAAAACAAAATTTGAGCTTTTCTTTTATAAAAACATCAAGGTTTCTAACATGTGCCATTAACTGAAAAACGAAAATCGAGAATCAATTCTTGAGAATACTGTGAAAAACACTTTTGGGCAATTAAGAATTTCTTGATCAAAATCAATTGGGGCTTTTTCTTGAAGAAGAACTCTTGACCAAGACTGTGCCATTGGAGTTCTTCATCACTGTGTAAAGGTCTCTTCTACGCGCCAATCAGGAAGTCTTTTCTTAACCATTCTTGATCCCTTTCCGTATCAAGATATACGTTGATTGATTGTACATCTGTAAAACACTTGAAAGATTGTACTGTCTTAAGCTATAGGTATTAGCCTGGTGTGTGTTTGCTGAATTGAGTGGGCACTGCGGGGAGTAGTCTATCAATTTGGTGGGTTTTGATTCTTACAGGGAGTAGGAATTGTGTAATTGGTTGTATTTGAACAATTGATTGAATTTAGTGAAATTTTCTTTGCTTGGGGGGCAAAGGAGACTGGACGTAGCCCTTGAGGAAGGGTGAACCAGTATAATTGACTATGTTTTGCTGTTTTTGACATTTTTCTTTCAATTTTGATTTGTTCTTGTACTGCCCATTGGGATTAATTGGTAATTGAATTGAGTCTTGGTAAACTAAATCTTAATTGGAGAAATTGATATACTGCAAATTGGTTTTAATTCCTTATAGATTTAAAATTGGATTTAAATTTGCTTTACTTAGATTCTGTATCTTATCTTGAATAAGAAAGTGCATTCTATTTTCTGATGTTTTTGACATTGTATAAACTGTGTATTAAATTGAATACATTCTGCTGAATTAGAATCTGATTTCAAACTTATCAGTACAATTGTTGGTTCACATTAACTTCTATTTAATATATATATCTGAAAATTGTTGTTGTAATTGAATCTTCAAATCTGGTTTTAATCTTGGTGGCTGTCCAATTTGATCTTGATACTGGAACTGTTAATTCCTTCTTAATCTTGTAAATCAATACTAATTTCTAAAATCTGGTTTGTGGTATTATCTTTGATGTGCTTGTTGTCATAATTTGAAGTGATTGTGAATCTTTGGCATTGATCATCTTAAATTGAGCCACTGCATACTTGCTGTAATCTGATATAATAACTTCAGAATTGATATTCCTTGTTAGCATTAATTTTGTTATATCTTAGCATCATAAAACTGCTAATTAAGCATTTGTATTCTCTTTGCATTAAAATTTGTTGGTAACCTGTTGTGATTCAATTGTTGTGATATATCTTTCTGGAAATTATGTAAATTTGGTTTGCATAAGGTGTTGTTGTGTAGTGTGTTATCCTGGTGTGTGTGCAATATTAAATTGCTCTCTGCTAGTAAAATAAATTGATTTATTCATGCTTGAAATCAATTCATTTTACCACTGCATCTTAAATCTTATCATTGAGATTCAGAAAAGGTTTTCTCTTCACTAAAACTATTTTCAGCCTTTTAAATTGCAAAAATCTTTTAAAGTTCAATTCACCTCCCCTCTTGAACTCAGCCAAATATATTTTCAATTGGTATCAAGAGCTAAGCCTTGAAAGTTACTCAAGTTTTCGATCCTATGGCTGAGTGAAAGTTACCTTTTGGTGAGGGTGGTTCTATTAATAGACCTCGTGGAGTAAACTACCAGTTTTGGAAAATTCGAATAAAATTTTTTATTGAATCTCTTGATAGAGGCATTTCGGATGCAATTGTGAACGACCTTTATGTTCCTAAAACTGTTGTTACTATTGATAAACCTTGGTCTGAGTGAAGTGATTATGAGAGCAAGAAAACTTAGTTTGATTGTATGGCAAAGAACATCATAACCTCTACTTTGAATTTAGATGAGTTTTTCAAGGTTTCTCAATGTTCTTCAGCAAAGGTGATGTCAAGAGGGCAAGGAAGCATGCTCTAATTCAAGAGTGAGTTGTTTAGAATGCAAGCTGGAGAAACAATAGCTAATGTGCAAAAAAGGTTCACACACATTGTGAATCATCTCATTACGCTTGGAAAGACCTTTGACAAAGAGGAGCTAAACATCAAAGTGTTGAAGTAGTTGGACAGATCTTGGTAGCCAAAGGTCACTGCCATTTCAGAAACAAAGGATCTATCAACTCTGAGCATAACTGCATTATTTGGAAAGCTAAGGGAGCATGAGTTAGAAATAAATCAATTTAAAGAGCAAGAAAGTGGAGAAAAGAAGGCAAGGAGCATTGCTCTCAGAACTGCAGCACCAGCAAAAGAAACTGAATCTGATTCAAGCTATTATAGTGAAGCTAAAACACTCAATATGCTCACAAAAAATTTAGCAAGTTCCTAAGGAGGAAAGGAAAACTGAAAAATCAACAAGCTAAAAGGTATACAAAGAAAACTAATTTAATTTTCTCTAACCTTAGTTGCTTTGGATGTGGAAAGCAGGGACACATCAAAGCTGAATGCCCAAATATGAATCACAAAGACAAGGTTGTTGTTGCTACTACTGAAAAGAAAAAATTCAGCAAGAACAACAAAGGGAAGAGAGCATACATAGCCTGGAGGAGAATGATTCTACAACCAGCTGCTCATCAAAACAGGAGGAAGAAATAAATTTGTGCCTAATGGAAAAAAAAGATTTAGAGGTAAGCAGTACTGCCTCATCCACTTCTGAAAATTATAGCACATTGCTTCAAGCATTCCATGAAACACATGAGGAAGCAAATAGGTTGGTTGGTGTAAATAACAGGCCCAAAGGTTTGAACAACTGGCTGGAAAAGAGAGTCAACTCATTGGAAGAAGAACTGGAAAATGTTAAAATTGATTTTGACCACTTAAATATGATTTATCAGTCTTCTTACAATGAGGGTGAGTTTAGCAAACCAGCCAAGTGTGAAAACTGTGAGGTGCTGGAAGCTAAGGTAAAATATCTTGTAAAAACCTCTTCCAAACTTGCTATGGGAACAACAAATTTAAATGTTGTTTTAGGTTCCCAAAATTGTGTATTTGATAAAGTTAGAATTGGATTCAAACCCATGTTTAAAACGAAAACTAGAAAATTCAGTAGCTTTTTCAAAACTAGCAGCCAGCACACCTCACACTTTCAAACTTGTTTCTATTGTTTGCACATAGGCCATACTATTAGAAATTGTAGAGCTAGACTTTATGATGTTCCAAATGGCCGTATGAGGTGGATACATAAGGGTAATATTAAAAATTCTGGACCCAAAGCCAATAGGGTACCAGGTTTTATAAAATAAATTTGTTTTGCAGGTCAAAGGGGCAGCCAACAGGAAGCTTTGGTATTTGGACAGCGGCTACTCCAAGCACATGACAGGGGATGCATGATTGCTCATTGGCTTGACCTTAAAACATGGAGGATATGTTACTTATGGTGACAACAACAAAGGGAAGATCATTGGCAGTGGTGACATTGGAGTCAAAGGGAAACTTAATCATTCATAATGTGCTTTTGGTGGAAGGACTAAAGCGTAATCTGCTGAGCATAAGTCAGCTGTGTGACAAAGGTTTAGAGGTTACTTTCCAACCAGAAATCTGCCTCATTTCCAGTAGAGACTCAAGAGAAGCTCACCTTATTGGTAAAAGAGTCAATAATGTGTACATGCTTGATTTGCATTGCATCAATTTTGAAATTAATTGCTTGGTAGCTAAATGTGATGAAACATGATTGTGGCATATACGTATTGCTCATATTCACATGCAACATTTAAATAGAATAACATCTAAAGAACTTGCGATTGGTTTGCCTAAACTTAAGTTTGAGAATGACAAAGTATGTGAAGCTTGCCAAAAGGGAAAACAAACCAAAACTTCTTTTAAACAAAAATAGTTTGTTTCTACCACTAGACCTTTGGAAATGCTTCACATGGATTTGTTTGGACCTTCTAGAACCATGAGCATAGGTGGAAACTATTATGGTCTTGTAATTGTGGATGACTTTTCTAGATATACATGGACTTTGTTTTTGGTAACCAAGGTTGAAGCCTTTAGTGCCTTTAAGAAACTTGCAAAGATTGTTCAAAATGAGAAAAATTGCACTATTGCTGCCATAAAAACAGACCATGGTAGAGAATTTCAAAATGAAAGCTTTGAAAAATTTTGTGAAAAACATGGAATTCAGCACAAGCTTTTAGCTCCAAGAACTCCACAGCAAAATGGGGTTGTGGAGAGGAAAAACAGAGCCTTGGAAGATATTGCTAGAACCTTATTGAATGAAACAAATCTTCCAAAATATTTTTGGCCAGATGCAATAAACACTGTATATAATATGCTGAAGAGAGTTTTGATAAGGCCTATTTTAAAGAAAACACCATATGAGCTTTACAAAGGAAGAAAACCAAATATTTCTCACTTTAGAGTTTTTGGCTACAAATGCTTTATTTTAAATAATGGCAAAGATAATCTAGGCAAGTTTGATTCAGAGGCAGATGAAGGCATCTTCTTAGGTTACTCATTGTCGCAACCGGGGCCACGACGGGGACGGCGAACCAAAAATAATTTATTTTAATTTTCAAAATAGTGGAGTCGCCACCATAATTTATTAACGGAAAACTATGAAAAACTAAAAACAAGATAAGGCAAGTTCGCAAAACCGGATTTAGAGTTCGGGAGTCGGTTACGTGTGAGGAAGGTGTTAGCACGCCCACAACGCCCGTCCTAAGACAGTACCTTTAATTAAATAAGTAATCTGAGTGTGATTTTTTTTCAAATATTTATTTTCCCAAGAAAAAGATTAAGATAAAACAAACAAAATATTTTTTTTGGTTTTGGGGAGCCCGACAAGGTTTGACCTTACTCCTACGTATCTCCATCAGGGATGAAGAATCAGGGTTACGTAGTTCTTTGATGATAAGATTGTTAGTTGTTTTGATTTGTATTTTTGAAAGTTTATGTTTGAAAATAGGGTAATTGAATGGTGTCAGTGTCAGGTTTAAAGCCTGGGCTTTTGAGATATAATGCCAGGTTTAAAGCCTGGGCTTTGAGAAGTAGTATCAGGTTTAAAGCCTGGGCTTTGAGGAACGGTGCCAGGTTTAAAGCCTGGGCTTTGAGGAATGGTGCCAGGTTTAAAGCCTGGGCTTTGAGGAACGGTGCCAGGTTTAAAGCCTGGGCTTTGAGAAACAGTGTCAGGTTTAAAGCCTGGGCTTTGAGAAACAGTGTCAGGTTTACAGCCTGGGCTTTAAGGATTGGGGTATATATCAAATTTGGTGTTGGAAAATAACATGCGACAGTTATATGTAACATAGAATTGACATTTTAATTTTAATGAAATCATCCATGCAAAAATGGAACATGACTCAATGAAACTCAACTTGGGTTAAGGGTATTTTGGTGATTGTGGAGAGTGTGGGTGCGGAACTTAATTAATGGGGGTGCAGGAAGTAACCCCACCAATAAGAAACTCAATCTTTGGTTAAGGGCATTTTGGTAATTGTGGAGAGTGTGGTGCGAAACTTAACTAATGGGGGTGCAGGAAGTAACCCAACCAATAAGAAACTCTATCTTGGGTTAAGGGTATTTTGGTAATTGTGGAGAGTGTGGATGCGAAACTTAATTAATGAGGGTGCAGGAAGTAACGCCACTAATAAGAAACTCAACTTGGGTTAAGGGCATTTTGGTAATTGTGGAGAGTGTGGATGCGAAACTTAATTAATGGGGGTGCAGGAAGTAACGCCACTAATAAGAAACTCAACTTGGGTTAAGGGCATTTTGGTAATTGTGGAGAGTGTGGGTGCTGAACTTAATTAATGGGGGTGCAGGAAGTATCTCCACCAATCAGAAGCTCAACCCATGACTAAGGGCATTTTGGTAATTGTGAAGAGCTGGAGTGTAAATCCTAGTTAATGGAGATGTAGGAAGAATGGCCCAACTCCTAAACCCTAAGCCACCACCACCCTAACCCTAAGTCACCACCACCTTTCTTCACCCATGATGAACCAAAAGCGGCAGTAGTGATGAGGAAGGAGCGGCGGTGGCGGTACGGTAGGACGGCGACGGCGTGGAAAAAATGACGGTGACTGCGGAAGTCGTTTTGAGACTGTTTTGGAGTGATTTTTGGAGCATAAAATACATGGATAAAATACATAGAAGAATGTATGGAAGATGGAAGATGATGAATTTTTTATTATTTAATAAATAAGGACAAAAAACAAAATGTTATAAAGAGCAAAAGGACCTCCTTTTTTTATTTTTTTTAATCTTTATATGAAAATGAAATGATGAAGAAAAAAAAACCATCACAGGAAGATAAGAACACATGATTTAGAATGATAGTCTCCTTTCCAAAGTTTCTTGCTTCTCAGTTTTAAACTGAGTGTTGATAGTAAGACAGGAGAATCAATCTTCTCTACTTTTTCTCTCTTTTTTCTCTATTTTTAACGTGTTCTCCCTTTATCAGTGATCCTCTCTTTTATTTTTTCCTCCTCCTCTCTTCTCTCTTTTCTCTCGTTCTCCCCTCTCCTTTTTTCTGTTTTTTCCTTATCAGTCCACTTGAGGAGTTCTGTTGGAGAAAGAATAGGGATGGTGGAGATTTTTATGGGATTCTGCGGAGTTAGAGAGTTGAAAGAGTCTCTCTTCTTCTTTTATCGTTTCTTTTTTCAAATTTTATATTATTTGTTTGTTTTTATTTTCTTATTTTTATTATTTAAAAAAACATTAACGGATGAAAAAGAAATCTAAACTACTTCATTTTTTTACTTTTATAAAATTTATTTAAGCAGAACCCTTTCTTTTATTTATTTATTTATTTTTTAAAACTTGCAAATCAAGTTTGGAAGCAATTATTTTTATTGTTATATTTGTTTTTTTATTATTTATTTATTTATTTATTTTAAATTTTCAGATTTTGTTGTTTTAATTTAGATATTTTTGTTATTTTCTTGTTATTTTCGTTTTTTTATTATTAATTATTTATTTTATTATTATTTTTTTTAAATCTACCTTTTCTTTTTTAATGGAAAAATTCAATTTTTTGTAATTTTTTTCTTTTATTTTTATTTTATTTTATCATTTTCTTTTTTCAAGAAAACTTAAACTAATAAATATATTTTTATGTTATTATTCATTTTTTCTTTATTCATTTTTATCATTATACTTTAATTTAAAATATTACCCGGACAAAATCGGGTGTTGACACTCATCACATAGTCATGCATATACAACATACAACAAAAAAACCATGTTGATTGAGGAAACCGTGCATATTACTTTTGATGAGACTAACCAAAAGGTGCATGATAAGTATGAAAATAGTCCAGATGATGAGGATGCTGAAAGATTACAAGGAGTGAAGAGAACTACAACTGGATAGAATGAAAACATAACTAAAAAACTGAGTATTGTAGAAAAAGAAATCGATTTATTCGAGCATCAATAGGCATTGAAACGAATTAGGGTTTTGTTTTGAGGGTTTGACAAATTGTAAGAAGAGAAAAAAGGATAGACATTGTTATCATATTTTGACAATAGCTATATTTTACATTTTTGGATTGGGAATACATTTTCTTTCATTTTCTTTGCTTCTCTTCTTCACGTCGACATTTTGATCTTCTTTCAATTTGTGTTTTACTTCAATTTAAGATGCCAACCATGATGATGAGCGGCTAAGTTCTTTGTTTAATCCGGTGCCCAAAGGTTCTCCCGTTTTTGCTAGTCCTTAGTTCACGTTTTTTATTTCTTTTCGCAATTACATGTTTACTTGTTATTTTAATTTGATTATTGGATTTAATAGTTGGATTATACTTGTATTGAATCAATATAGTCCGATTGGAATGTGTTGTGGGAATGTTAAATAGATGCAGGGATTTTGGTTTATTTAATCCATGGAAGTAATTTGGATTATATATAGGAACCGGTGACAAATTTTTGAGAGAACCGAAAGGAGACCAAGTTGATTTTTCATTATTTGAATTCCTCTATTTTGTTAATATTTTGTTAACCCCCCCTCTCAGTACATTTTGAGCGGTCCTAGGGAAGAATGACCTAAGTTAGCCATACTGCAAATTTAGCCTAGTTTAATTTGGATATGTTCCGCAACGCGTATCACCATCCACCTGTTCAACGACTACAACCCCACGGCTGTCCCAAGCAACGTCGCCTCACCCATTAAGAAACCGCAACCATATCCACCGCCGACGTCATCGCCACCACCGCCATCGTCTTCATCATTGCCTCTCTACCCCCCTAAGCCTTCCCCACTAGTTGCACCACCCCGACTCTCTTTATCGCCTTCAGACGTTACCATTGCTGCCATGCTGACCTGATTCGTGAGGAGGAAACAACTGCTGCTCTCTTTGTTGTCTTCCTCTCCGTCTGGTTCACTCTTCTCACCACTGATGCGTGCTGTCGAACACGCCCCAAATTAAACTAGAGGCTAAATTTGCAATATAGCTAACCCAGGTCACTCTTTCCAAGGACCACTCAAATGTTCTCTTAAAATGCAAATGGGGATGGTTTAACAAAGTATTTAAATTCAATAACGAAAACAAAAATCAAACAAAAATAGAGGAATTCAAATAATGAAAAATCAATTTGTTCTCTGGCTCCTAAACACAATCTAAATTACATTTGTGGGTTAAATAGACCAGAATCTCTGTATCTATTTAACATCCTGATTACTCCACAATTGTGAAACACTTAATCGAACACCTAATGTGCCAAACTAATGCAATCGCATCGTGAGCAACATTGTCGGTTCAACTTGATTCCAATTCATAAATTCCACAACACATTTCATTAGACCAAATTAATTCAATTATAGTATTAATCCAACTATTAAATAATCAAATTAAAATAACAAGTCAATATGTAATTTACAGAAAGAAATACAAAACCTAAACCTAAGGATTAACGTAAACGAGAGAACCTTTGGGCACTGAATTAAACAAAGAGGTTAGCCACTTATCATCATGGTTGGCATCCTAACTAAAGTAAAAAGAACATGAATTAAGAGAAGACAAATATGTAAACATGAAGAAGAAAACCATATGAACGAACTATATTCCAAAGGAAAATCGTCTAATGCTCGGCTGCTGTCAGAAGTCCCATAAAAATGTATATTATCCCCCTTTTACAATCTATCCCCCAAAATACAAAACCATATTTCTAATTCTTTTGCACAAACTAAGGCCCAGACCCATTCTCTGTTGCCATAATTTGGCCCAACATTAATGATTTCCACTCCAAATGTTGTCCAAATTTCGTGTTGCAAATTTAAGGATGATTTTGTCCATTTTTCCGTCCGAATTTGGTCTTGGGACCTCTGACAGCGTTTGTAGATCTTTGAGTTATCTACAAAACGAAATAAAGATCAAGTTAAAGTAAAAGTTATGGACAAAATACAAAACATACTTAAGTTTGGAAAAAAATTGGAAAATTACATTAAATTGAATCAAACTTTTAATTAAATCCCAATTATCCCAAATACTGAAAAATGACCCTAAACCTAATAATTACTGATTGATTCATCATTATTGTTATCATTATGGAATAGGAAACTAATTAAAATAAATAAATATCATCCACCATCAAGAAACACATCGTCGTTACAATCCCGCACCTCCTCTACGATCCCCACATCAGCTTCCTCTGTTGTTGTCGCCACCCAGCTTGACCCTCGCCATCACCCACCTCATCGACGAGGTCAGCCGCTATGAGCCCGCCACCACTCTGCCACGCTCCGCTCCCTTCTCTTTGCCCAACACTATTGTTGTCACATGTCCTAAATGGGTTTTGAAATTGAAAATGAGAATATTTTGAAGAAATATGGTAGGAAGTGGAAATTGAAGGAAAATAAGAGGTGGGGTGTTGGGGCCATTTGAAGTTGGACCCCTCTGATCAGTGATGGCATCCCAAAGCTTCTTATCTGCACCACCGTGTTTTAAATAAAAAATTGGTCCCATTCAACTACCCATCAACTTTATTATTCACACCCTAGGGCTTGTAGTTGCATTCCTCACATTGCTCAGGCCCAAAGATTCTTGATTTGCGCCTTTGTTTCTCCCTCTCTATCACCTTCATTTTTATAAAAAAAAGGAAAATAGTTGGGCTTATCGTACTAGTCCCACAGGTTTGATTTCTTTCTTTCCTTTGCATGCATATTTTTATTTTACACATCTTCACCCTTTTAATTTTGTTTTTATGCAATAAACTAAAAAAAAGAACAAGTTTTACATTACAACTAATTTTAGATACTTGTATGGTCTCACGCGTCATTTAATATTTAATTTTATTAGTTAAAATATTTTCATACGATGAACGATTGGTTTAAATATCAAAATGGTCACACACATCATGAGATAGAAATAATGTTTGAGTATTTGTATGTGGTACACATAAAGTTTTACTCAATAATATCTCTATACAATAAAAAAAATATTTTCTGCAAATAAAATTCAGAAAATAATTTGCCACATCGATAAATAGTTTATACTATCTTCGATTCATAAGAGTATTAAGCATAGTTGATGCACTACCATGTACTCTAACCGGTTAAAAATTATAAAACCCTAGAGAATATCAAATTTTATAAAATCCTAAAAATATTAAAATTTTCAAAATATAAAAAATATCAAATTTTCAAAAATTAAAAGGGTACAAAATTTTCAAAAATTAAAAGGGTACAAAATTTTCAAAAATTAAAAATATCAAAACACGAACAAACAACTTTCTATTCTGAACTACGTAAACCTTGATTTTCCATCATGGATAGAAATACATAAGAGTAAGGTCAACCCTTGTTGGGCCCAAAAAAAAATTCTTTGGTTTTTTTTACTTGCATTTTTGGTTCTTATTTTTGGGAAAATAAACAATTTTTTTTTTTAAAAAAACCACACTCTGTTTTCCTAATTTGATTAAAGGTACCATGTTAGGATAGACGTTGTAGGGTGCTAACATATTCCTTACACTTAACCGACTCCTGGAACTTAAATCCGGTTTCGTAGACTATAGCCTTATCTTTGGTTTTTCCATAGATTTTCATAATAAACTATGGTAACGACTCTACTTTATTTTTCAAAAAAGTTATTTTCTTTTCACCCCGTCATGACTTCTTTTGCGACACTCATGTCTTGATCTATGTGATCTCCTCTCCCTTCTTGCACGACTTGTGGCATAAAAAGTCTCCATGTCACTTCCCACTTTTGATGAAGAACTTGAAGAATATCTACTTCTCCTATGTCTCTTTTGATTCAACAATTGCTCCAATTGTTCAAGTTTCTGTCTAATTTCTTCATTGGTCATTTGATGACCATCCATAGTGACACACAAAATATTATACAACTAATGTTACAATTTGGACAAGAAAAAGCTTGGAAAAGACTCAAAGAAAGGTGAATTTTTGTGATATTCTTTCACCCATTGGATTAATGTAAAACCTTGAAATGGAAGACACCTAAGAATAACAAAATTCCATAAATTAAATACCACACAAGTGATAGAAACAATTTGGCAATCTCTAAGGAAGTCTATATGAAAATTGACTGAAGAAAAGTAGGGTCAACAACACATGAACAACCATTTCTCAAACACTTGTTGTGCTAAATTTTGTATAATTTTTATTTTGATTTTATTGAACTTTTCTTTGCTTTTTAAAGACCAATACAGTTCAGTTATTCACTGTAGAAACCCCGTTTGAAACAGTTTTGAAAAAATCAATTTCACAAGACAACCACAAATGAGAGAATCACACACTTCAATCCTTATATTCATGGGTTTTCAATTTTCTAAAACATGTTTCTTCTTAAATGAACTCTCAAAATAGGATTAAACACTTTTAAACTCTATAATACAGCAAGAAGAAAACAAGAACTCAAAGAAAGAAAAGGCTAAAAGGACACAAAATTAACCAAGCATCAACATCATACCCATTTCCTAGAGAGAAAAAAATTCAGCAAAACCCAATGAAGAAGATGGATACAATGGCTTGATTAATTCATAAAACTCAAAACAAGACATAAGAAAATGATGTATACTAACCCAAAACAGTTTGGCCAAGAAGAAAACTCAAAGAAAATCACGAATTACCTTGCACCAAGGATGAGTTTCAAACCCATTGTTGAAGAAAACCTTCATTGATGGTGATGAACATCTTCATGGGTTTGGTTGATCCTTTGGATCTTGATACCACTTGATATGGATTCTTGGGGGTGTTTAAGATCTAGAACAACCTCTCGGAAGATGAAGAACAAAACCCAACAATGAAAGCAATAAAATAGGCGCAACAATGGAAGACAATGCTTAGCATATAGAGTGTCAATGTAGAAAAATAATAAAACAAGTAACTACCAACGTAAAATGAAATAAAAAATGGAATAAGGAAGAAGATGAAAGGTATAACACACCACCTATGGAAAGAATTCCAAGGATATGTGCTAGAAGAGCTACCACTTGAGAAAGCTTCTCAAGATAAGAACTAAAATAATAAGAGAAAGGTGAAACTCAACTTTTAAGAAACACCTTCAAAGGTACTTTCGTTCACTCTCTAATTCATCATGTTTTGTACAAAAAGGTTGGAGTCCTATTTATAATAATTCATGGACATCCAAAGGTCAAAATATCAACAAAAGAATAAAAAAATTAACTAGGATTAAGAGTAAATAAGCTCCTAGAGGTGCACGAAGTAGTTAGGAAGGTGTATAAATGAGCAAGTGGTGGTTTTGAAGATCCATGAAGGTGCGTGGGGTAGTTTGGATGTAATGATGGGAATTTCATTTAGTTAAACGTGATGTGGCAATGTAATAAAGGGAGTTTCATTTAGTTAGAAGATGATGCGGCAATCCTTGTGTTTCAATTTGACTGGTGGAGAGCTCCAAAAGTTTAAAATGCTTCTCTCTCTCAAGTTATTGTCTTTCTCTTCTTGCATTCTCTCAAATTCCTTTCATTTCCAAGAGCTCTACTTCTTCTCTCTTTTTATTTTTTTCATGCTCCTTCTTTAGTTATTTATTTATTCTTCACGTCTTCTCTTCCTTTTGTTCCTTAGGTGCTTCATGCTTGCATGTATCAAAAAAAGTGTGTAAAGGGACTCTAAGTGTCACTTATATTTTCACTAGTTTACTTGCTTTCACTTATATACTTTTACTTGCAATTTTACATTGTATTCCTTAATTTTCTTAGGTCTCCATGACAACTAGGTTTGAACATCTCTTGAACATATAGTTGACCTTTCTTTAGTCTTAGGGAATACACATCAGGAAAAATATTTAAAGTTTTATACTAAGAGATTTTGTGAAAGTGGTACGGGAAAAACTCTAATTATGAAAGACTTAGTACTTAAACATGTCCACTTGTGACCCACCTTTCTTTTCTAGAGTATACTTGGAAAACTTTCAACATCTTTTCTTCTTAGAGAACTTCTCCAAAATCAACAAACCATTTGTGGAAACCTTATCATTCATTTTTGTGAAATTTTGAAAATCTTGTGAAAACAATCTGATAAAAAAGAGTGATCATTGTCATTATTCCAGTGTACATGGAAATCTTAGGAACATTTAGAGGCAAAACTTCTAAGAGATGAACTACAAAACATAAAAAAAAATATCAATGTAAGAGCTAAGAACTATGTTTGCTCAATACATGCAACAACAAGATAAATCTAGGGGTAAGCATGAAGAGGGTTCAAATAGAAGAAGAGAACATCATATGGACTCCTATTCCAAAAGAGCAAAAGGGGTATATAGTAGTCATCACTATGATGATTTCTATAAATCACCCCCAAAACATCATCATGTGACTAAAAATCATACTCACTCTATAGAGCCTAAGGTAGACCTTTCTTATTTCCATAACAATAAAAATATTGAGGAGTATTTAGATTAGGAGGTGAAGGTTGAGAAACTTTTTGAATGCCACCAAGTAGAAGAAGATGGTGACTTAGAAATCGTTTTTAATGACGAATGTTATGTATGTATTTTGCACTAGTGATGTTGAACTTGGAACTAACACTTTCTTTTATTCTTCTTCTTAATACCACAAGAAAAAAGCTATTTAGATATCAATTTTTAGCTACCAACTACAATGGTTGTTAATTGTGATCAAAATAACCACTAAATTAAGTTTTGGTTGCTAAATAACTAAAATGAAAGTAATGGTTGAAATTAGTGACTAAAACCTTTGTAGTTAATGTTAGATGCCAATTATCTTGACTTAATTGGTCACTAAATTCGATCATTACTTTCATTTTTTAGTTATTTAGCAACCAAAACTTAATTTAATGGTTATTTTCGTCATAATTAGTAACCATTTTATTTGGTAGCTAAAAATTGATATCTAAATAGTTTTTTTCTTGTAATGTAAGTTCTTGTACAAAACCAACAATTTCAATTATCCTTAACTAAAAACTATTTAAATGTCCAACAATTCAAATAAAAAATATCAATATTGACACTACAACAAATATCACTTTAGGCAACACTAAATAAAACCACGGGTACAAAAGTGTTGCCTAAACATAATAAAAGCAACACTTTTACAAGTGTTGGTTAAAGACTATTAAAAGCCACGATTTTTTAACTGTTGATACTTTAGGCAACATTTATATACATGTTGCTTTTAAAAATATGTGCTATAAATGAAAACAATGGGCTTACCTCAAATTAAAAAAGAAAATTCATGTCCCCTCTCTCACGAAAACGAAAACTTTGTTTCTTCCCTCTCTTTGTCAAAACTTTAGTTCTTCCCTCTCTCGTCAAAATAGAAATTGGCTTCACGACTCTCCCTTTCATTCAGACATTCACATTGATTCACTATTTCTTCACCGTTTATCATTGGATTCGTCAGTTCATTGTCGCCATTCTTCGTGTCTTCCATCTTCATTATTATGTGTCGTCTTTCAACTTCTCACAGTCCGTCTTTCTATTCTTCATCTCTCTTGCTTTTTCATGGTTTTTCTTTTGATTAGGTTAGGTATTGTTTGTCTCTATGTTATATTTTGAAGATTTTTAGATTTAGGATTCTTTAAGTTAGGTTAGAAAGAGGTAAATTGACCATAGAAGCTTAGGTCTCATCTTCGTGATTCTTGGTGATTATTTTTGAATTTGAATATATGTGAGCTTTTTCACAATATTGCATATCCCTTCAGTTCCTTTATAATGAATACCGAACAATAACGAGTACCCATTTTGATAACTTGGTGTGATGATGGAGTTTTGTATGCAAATACTTTGCATTGAGTATACTTTTCGTGGCTTTTGGAACATTGCAACCATTTGCTATACAAGTGGTGTAACTGGAACCCCAAAAGTGCGTAGGTTCCTACAGAATAATGGTTTTACTTTTTTCTTGCTGATATTATAATATATTGTTATTTCCTTAAAATGTTTTCTTTTCTTATAATGGCTTTATAAAGCACTTGTTTTAAATTTTAGTGCGTAGGTTCCTGCAGAATTATGGTTTACTTTTTTCTTACTAATATTACGATATGCTATTACTCCCTTAAAATGTTTTCTTTGCTTATAGTGGCTTTATAAAGCACTTGTTTTAATTTTTAGTGCGTAGGTTCCTACAAAATTATGGTTTACTTTTTTCTTGTTGATATTATGATATACTATTATTCCCTTAAAATGTTTTCTTTGCTTATAGTGGCTTTATAAAGAACTCATTTTAATTTTTCTGCTTAACAAATTATGGTCAAGGTGTTGTCTTGACTCATGGAAATTAACATGTTATATATAAGTGTTGTAACATAGGGAGCCTTTATGAGGTCAAAATATTTTCATTTTCATACTTGCATTTTATGAAATGCTGGGTTGATCCATAAATGATTTCTATCAAGTAGCAATCTTTTATTATAGTATTCTTGTGTTCCAGATGTGTATGTATGCATGGATTATAATGCAAACTAAAGTGTATAATGTATAAATAATAACAACCTTTTCTACTTGACTGTTATTGTCTTTTCTGGCCATGTAATATACTTTAGAGCATTGCCTTATGTGATGTGTTGAAGGTAGATTTTACTAAATTTTGTTTCACTTTATATTTCAATATTCTCGATTAGCATAAAATTCATTTTTTTTAATTTTAATTTTAAAGTTAAGTTTCCTGAGTTATTGTTCCACACTAACATTGGAAGCTTTTATTTTTGTTTAACTTTTAATTTTATATTTTTTTGCAGCTTGAAGATAATGAAGACAATATTAAAGAAGAAGGAATTTTTTGTTATGTAATACATGAACAATTAAGACATGATGTTTTTTTTAACTAAGATTGTACTTTTAATTTTGATGGCTTGATATTCATTATGTTTTAAGACAATTTATTTTTACCATGTATGAAGAGTAGTATTGAAATATGTAGTAAATTTTATTATAGATTCAATTATATTTATTTTGATATTATTTTTCCTCGTTTAAAATTACATGACTTTAGCTTTTGAATTCTTAATATCAGTTTTTCTTACTGTGAAATTTTGGGTTTTAAAAGACATAAATAATGATATTTTTTGGTTGAGTCGCTAATTTTTGTATAAGCAATCCATATAAAATTAAAAGATTATATTATAATTTTTTTAACACTTTAGGCAACATTTTCAAATTTGTGGTTGTTGTCAACACATTAAGCAATGGTTTTATAATTGTTGTCTTGCAAAAAATCGTTACCTATTACAAACGACAACACTCACCTAGACCACAGTTGAAAAATCGTTGCCTAAACTTTAGACCATAGTTTTTATATTTTAGGCCACGGTTTTATACTGTTGTCTAAAGTGATATTTGTTGTAGTGTGATTATCTTCTTTTAGTCAATCTTCTTTAATATAATATTACTTTTGAGTCAAAATTATTCAAGATTTTTTAAAATAATTCCAATGAAACTTTTTCTCTTACTTTTAGTTAACATCGACCAAAATTATTTTAACTAACATTGATCATGTTGATTTTTACAATTTTGATTGGATTTTTTTTTTCAACTTTTCGATTGATGTCGTTTCAAAATATTATCCAATTAACATTGACCACAAACCATCCTAGTTAACATTAGTTGAAAGTTTTTCATGAGAACATTAGAAGAAAATTTCTAATAAAGAATTGGAAAAGAATAATATTGATGTGAATGATAACCATGACAAATGTGAATAAAAAAAACTCAAGTTTACATTCACGAAAAAATGGCCTACAATAACAATAACCAAAATAATCGTAGCAAATTAAATTAAAAAATAAACTCTTATAAATATCAATAAACAACCTTAATTGATATTTAAAAAATATTCATCTCATCAAATTTTCAATCTTAATTAAGTCCACTAACACCCAACCAAAATGAAGTTAAGGCGAAAATATACAGAAAATACACATTATATTCAAATATGCTTACCCTTTAGATGAAATTTAAAATTCTCTAATTTTAAAATTACTCTATAAAACTCTAAAATTTATATATTTTTTTAATTTTTTTTATCTAAACAACATTTTCATAAAACATTTAAATTATATATAGAAATAAATTATCTCTTAAAATTTTATATCCGCACATTATAATCCATTTTTCTTTCTTTTGCTTATCTTGTGAATAAGCTTGTATTTGGTGAAAGAGATAGCATTGTTTTATTCATTATGACTTTTTTATTAGAAGTGGTCTCTCTATTTTTTTTTTCCTTTTTTTGTATAATTTGTTTTCATGAGTTACCATACTTTTTTTTATAAATTTTTTATATTTTTTCAATTATCTTTTGGGCATGCTTTTTTCATGCCAATGTAAAAATGATATTTTGCCCAAAACGCGTGGCTAAGAATAAGAACTGAGTGAAAAGATCGTCCACTATAATTAATTAAGCACGTTGTGAAATAGAATCAGCATCATCAAAATGTTATGAAACACATTATAGTTTGGTGAACAAGTGGAAAAGGACAAAAGGACAAATAGACTTCGTACCTACAAGTTGTTTTCTATGCTAATTTATAACTGAAAATCAACTAAAACAGAGTGTTTGTGTGGTAAATTTTCTTCACTGACCGATAAATTTTGGTTTCTTAGTTTAGAGCTGCTAAATGTTTAGGAAAAGATATTTTTGATACATACACAACTAAGAACTCAACATAACTTTCTGACTTTGACTTTTATGGTTCAATTACTGATCTTTTCGTCCTTCCTACCAGAAAGAGCCTGCATGGACAAAGTAATAACAGGACACAGAATTTGTAAGACAAGGATCACCTCAATTATGTCTAAATCTATAATACATACAGAATTTGTAAGACAAGGATCACCTTAATTATGTCTAAATCTATAATGAATGGTAAAACTTTGTTTCTGAAAAACAAACTATTTTTTTTCCCATAAATCTTGGTGCCGCAACAGACCAAAGACTGGAACGCATGTGAACAATTTAAACCTCGCCCCTCAATGCAATAACAAGTAAGAAACTTTTACTTTCAGTTTTCAGGCATAGTTTATTGCCGTATTAACATCTAATTTCTATATACTAATGAGTTTCATTGTATCATAAGGTGAAAAGTTAATTCTCATTTTGATTAATGACTCAATAATGTTTTATATATACATCAATGTTTAAATAAGTTCCTGGGAAATTGTGAGATGAGTATTTTTCGTCCACTTATTCACCCTACTTTTTAACTTAATCGAGATACGATTTTTTTTTTTTTCTCATAGTGAGGCATAATGACAGTAAAAGCTAATAATCCATCATCTAATGCATGTCTTTAACATTTTTTTTTTCATTTTATATATCCTTTGAAAAAAATGCATTTGATTTCTTAAATGAAATAGCTTAGTGTGAGTCATGTTCCAAACTATATTTTCACATGTTTTTTCAACCAAATAAAAAAAGTTAGTTATAAACCGTCTAATGTAATATCTTAGATTTTTTGTTGAATAGTTTAGACTACCTACTACATAAAAAGTCAGTAGAAATTAAGTATAAATAGAGTTAGTTAAACCCAACTCCTCTCTCAACAAATTTGAACACAATTTTTTATTGAAAGTGTTATTTGTTATTTAAGACAATAATTTTGAAAGAATAAGAATAAAATAATTAAGGAGTAAATTAATTCTCTAGTTCGTTAAATCATTTATTAATATTATATTTTTAATTGTCAAACATCGTTAAATTTATCACCCACATCTAAACATATATTCAATATTTTCTTGAATTAAACAAACAAAAAATTGTTTAAATTCAAGCAAATTAATCAAGAATTTCAATTAAAAAACAAACTTAAATTCTTAACAAATATTTAAAAATAATTCTAATAACAAAAAATATTATTTAAAAAGACCAAATCATCTAGCATAATATGTTAGAGAGAATAGAATAATAAAACTAAATTGCACAAAACATCATAATTTAATATGAAATCACAAAGATAATTAAAAAAAATAGCCTTCCGTGTGAAAGACAAAAAGAATTACAAAAAGAAGAAAGCACAAAATACAAACAATCAATAATTACAGTGAAGATCTAATTAAATCTGATAATATAAATTTTAATTATAATAGAAAATTTATTTTTAATTATAGTCCAAGAAACTAAGATTCAATGTTTTAAATATGAATAAAAATATCCGTTAGTTGAACGCATAACTTGAAAACTCTAATTTAATAATATTATCAAACATTTCAATATTCATAAGCTAATGTCAATTCATCATCTCGTATCGAAAGTTTTCTATGTCTTTATTATTTGAATCATCCACGTTAATAGGTATCGAAATATCAGAAAAAGTTGTTATAGAAGAAAGTTCAAACCAATTAACTACAAATATACCTGTATGTGGTAAAAATCTGGATATTTTGTTTATTATAAATTGTGAAAAGGTAGGTAAACATATATCACAAGGTGTGGAGACTAAAACAAGGCGTCTCTATCACAAACATCGCTTAGTGTCAATGTTGGATGTTTTGTTACAAGAACATAACATGTTGCATATATCAGTACCTATCTCTGCAAAATTAAGTCTAAGCACATGAGCAAAAGATTAACTATATATAAAGACATGAAAATTTTAGCCATATTTTTTTTTTTTTATTAAAAGGGTTCAAAAAAATCTAGGACTAGGTTGTAAAATCTAGAACTGCCAAACATTGCAAAACGTGGCCACAAAAACCTAGGTTAGATACGCATACCTATACCTCCACCACCACTGGAGTCACTGGATTCATCATTAACAAACAAAAATAAATACATCTACGACCTTAATAGCTTTGTCTAAGTAATCAACAATAGTTGCGGGAGTAATCCCCTTGATACCATTACCATCTATGCTGAGAATATATATGTCATCTTCATAGGACAAAGGTGGTATTCATGCATTGAATCCTGCAAAACACCAAGCAAAACAAGAAGAGGAATTGAGTCATTATCTAAATGTGTTTTACTTTGAGAATATACTTGAAGATGTGTAAAACAGAGAATGAGCCGCTTCAAGATTTATCTCAAATATAAAGGGTATTTATACATCTTTCTAATTAAACCGTAGCTTCAGCCGACATCATCTTAAGTAAAAATGTAAGTTTTTGGTCGATTAAGCTCACAATGTTTTATTCATATTTTTATTTATATTATTATTTTTACAATAAATTTTGTATCGATCAGACTAATATAAAAATATAATTTTAGAATTTACTTTTGTGATCCTTAGACTAATTTCAATTATTTTTTATTTTAATAATTCTTTGCATCAGTATAAAATCTGTTTAGCCAACATTATGTTTTATATCTGTTCTAATGTCGTATTAGCGTGAGCTATATCGACTTTAATGGTGTCGCTCCCATGGTCGTCTGGTAGCTAATCTTTCATATTCTTGGAGTGAAATAACTTTTATTTTTATGTTAATAATACATCAATAATTTATTAAATGATAATGAACAATTTTCAAAATCAAGAAAGCTAAATATGCAATTTAATTAATTTATGGAAATAAAAGATACACATTGAAAAAATTATAAGATAAAAAGTTATGTTTAAACCTTAACATTTATATATGGCCATTTTAAAAAAACTGTTAATTTACTTACAATGTTATGTTATATTTTAATTATAATCTTAATCATTATTAGTATTTTTTATTTTCTCTCACACATAAAATTAGAGGTTGGAAAAGAACGTAAAGTTTAGTGCTTAAATGAATATTCAACATCAAGTAATGGAAAAAAAAAATTAACCAAAACCTAATTGCCTCACATATGATGATTTTTTGTGGCCAAGAATAAATATATTGAATGAAAAAAGGTTAGAGGTCATCCATTATAATTAAATTAAGCACGTACTGAAATACAGGGTCTACCACAAAAACGAAATAGGCATCAAAATGTGATGTTAAATTAGCTAGTGTGGCCTCGAAGAAAAGAATAGACCTCATACCTAGAGGTGATAAGAAAATAATAGGATGACATCTCTATTTTAAATCATCACTCTATAATTATCTATATTATTAATTTATTTTAAAAATTTAGTTATATTTTTTTTATTGTTATATAGATATAATATTTTATTCTTAAAAAAATATTAAGTAGTTATTTAAGAAAAATAGTAGTTGTTAGAATATCGTTTTCTAAGAAAATAGTCATCATCATTTTGCAAAGCTGATGAGATTAATTGTGGTTGAGGAGTTTGAAATAATTTTAGATTATGATATCTAAATCTTGAAATTAAGTTAAAATAAAACTAAAAAGATATAGCAAGAATATTAAAGAAATATCTAAATATATTTTTTAGATGTTAAAAAAATAAGTACAAAAGATATGTTATAAGTTAAAGGTATGAAATTGAAGAACAATATTATAAATATCATAAATATGATGATGATGAGAGATCCAATAAATCGGTAGATTGGATCGTGTTTCTTCGTCGTCATCTAATCAATTAAATTAGGGAAGTTTAGATATTTTTTTTATAATTTATTTTTTTTAAAAGTAATTAACCCTTATTGTTATTTTTATCTCTTTCTTCTCTTTCTCTGATTAGTCGTATCACCTTTATAGCTATACTTTTTTTTTTTTTTTTTTTTTTTTTTTTTTTTTTAATATTTTTTTTTTTTTTTTCTGTTTTATCTCTTGTGAAATAATATTTTATGTGCCTACAAATATTTTTTTTAACATATTCTTATTTAAAAGCCTCATTGATATACCGGAGGTAGCATAATTGTAAGATTCTTCATACAACTATTCTTCATACAACTGAAGTACCCAGGTAGCACTGATGGGTCTGTTTTTACTTAGTGGGGTATCTTTCATACATAATAAACAATGTATATTGATTGCTTTTGGAGCCATGCCTGCAGGGGATGGGGTCTGTTGTTGACAGGTTAATGTACCTTTGCTTTCCTATTTTGCACTTTAAAGAGAGGTAATTATGTAGGTTTTGATAATTTTTAATTTCGAATAAATCTATTTAATTGATAAACAGATTAAGTAAAATATATATTTTTCAGAATCACTAATACTATAACTATCAGTTTTACATTTAAAAGAAAAAAACTTAAATTTAAAGAAAAAAATTTAACTAAATTTAAAGAAAAAAATTTAACTTAAATTTAAAGAAAAAAATTAAAAATAAATTTAAATAAACTGATAGTTTTTCAACTACCAGTTTTACATTTAAAATTATTTTTTCCATTTTTAATATCTAAAAATATATACCTATTTCGACCATAACTGTTATTGAAAAATTTATAGTCAAACTTTATTTATAATTAAATTAATTTAAAACCAAATCCTGAAATATTGATGAAACATATTAATAGAAAAAAAGAAACTTTAAATGTTATCTTATCTTTCTAACAACACTTAGTTTAATCAATAACAACTTTTAATTTAAGGATGAAATAATTCAATGGGAAAGGGAATATTATTATTATTTTTATTTTTATTATTATTATTATTATTATTATTATTATTATTATTATTATTATTATTATTATTATTATTATTATTATTATTATTATTATTATTATTATTATTATTATTATTATTATTACTACAAGGACATTGACCCTTTTTCTTATTACTTACTCTAGTAGAAGGACTAACAGGTGTTCTTAGGTATGATAGAAATAAATGTCTTTTAAAAAGTATAAATGTGGGTAAGAGAGACATTAGTGTTGGTATGTTCCAATATATTGATAATATTATGTTTGTTTACTAAACTAAATTTGAAAATATAAGTTATCAAGAGTATTTTAAAGTGTTTTAAGCTAGTTTCGGGATTGGAGTGAAATCTTTTACTATACATAAGTTTTTAATTATACTAAAATCTAATATAATGACAATACCATTTACATACTTAAGAATACTCATAGGCAAAAACCATAAGAGGAAGGTGTTTTGGCAAGGTATGATAGAAAAATCAAAAGGAGAATATCTAGGTGGAAAGAAAGTCTATATCTCTAACTAGTAGGGTGAGTTTAATAAAATTGGTTTTATCTACAATGTTATTATTCTTTTTATCAATTTTTAAAATGTCACAGGGTGTGAGGAAAGAAATCATAAGATAAAGAGAGATTTATTAGGGGCAGGAGGGGAGAAAGATGGTTTGGATATAGTGGGAAACCTTGCTTAAGAGCAAAGAAGATGATGGCTAAGAATTAAGAATTTGAAGAGTTTTAATATGACTATGTTAGGTAAATGAAAGTGGAGGTTATGAAAGGAAGAAAGAGGTTTGAGGAGGGATATCCTTATTTCGAAGTATAGGTTATGAAGAAATTTAAATGAGTACAAGGAGTGTTACAAATGAATTGACGTGGTGGAAGGATCTTAGAAGGGTATGTAGGAAGGGAGAAAGAGGAAATTGGTTTGATGATAATATATATTGAAAAGTTGGAACTAAAAGTAGAATTTTGTTTTGGGATGATATGTGGTTAAGAGATATGTGTCTTAGGGATAGATACCATAAAGTGTTTTCTAGCTCAAACCAAAAGGGGGTAAAGGTTAAGGAGGGAGGAGGATGACATGGAAATCACTGAGAGTGGAATTTGACATGGAGGAGAAATTGGTTTGAGCGGGAGAAACTACTGACAAAAGAGTTTGTGTGGCTAGTCCATAGGTCTTCAATGCATAGGGAAAATAAGGATGAGAGCGTTTGGAAAGAAGACGAAAAATTAGAGTACACACTTAAGTCTACATACAAGAAGTTAAGAAATGAAACCATAAGGGAGAATGAGGAAGTATATGATAAACTATGCAAAATTAAATCTTTGCCCACAACTCAGCTATGTCTTTGGAGAGTGCTACGAAATAAGTTAGCAACATATTAATCAAAAGACGAATGCCTCTGAATGAAATGAGGAGTGTAATGTGTGACACACATGATGAAACTATTAACCACTTACTTCTGATGTGTAAAATAGAAAGTAAGATTTGGAGAATGTGTGATAAGTGGACTGTAAAACATTCAATACATCATAGCTTAGTTCAAGAACATTTCCTAGGATTTGAGTTTGTGGGTTTAAGAAAGGTAATTACGTTTGGAGTGTTGTGTGAGTGACCATAATGTGGTACATACGGAATCATAAAAACATTTTATTTAGAAATCTCAATTTTGGATGTAGAGGAAGTTTTTGCATTAGTTCAAATAAAAATATAGGTTTGGTAAGAAATATGTATAAAAAGGCAAAGATGGGGATATTTTGACTAGTGGTTAAAATCCTTAAGTTTGGAGCCAACTAGTGCATAGAGGGGGATAAGTGTTAAATAATGATGCTAGATAGCATAAGAGCACCTTTATCTGAGACACTCACATGACACAAGAGTAAGAGTATGACATATCAAATGGAAAGTGTGAACCAAAAGCTGTAAGTATGTTGCTATTGGTTGTAGTTTTAAATCATATCTATTAAGCTTACAACATGTTGTATGAAGGTATGTTAGTTTTCAAGAGCTTTGAAAAGATTGCAACCCAAATAGAACAAGATTCTGGTATTTCGTCATAACAATACAAACAAACCATCGAATTACAATTTGGAGACACTCTTGAAGTCTAACATTATTCTTATTTCTAAATCTTCTACAAACGAAGGAAGACAATGAGAAGGTTAAAGGAAATGCAACATAATTGAAACAAGTAAAACAATACACCTTTGAAAATGATGAATTAGAATGATAGATAATACCATACAAATAATGAATTAGAATGATAGATAAAACCATATAAAAACAAGGAATCAATATAATAAAATATATGAAACAATATATAAGGAGAAATAAAGATATATTATAGTGAGAAAAACATTGTATACACAATCGTCTAGCTACAAAATCGAGAATATTAAATTTTTGCTTTTGGTCTGTTAATGTGTTCTAAATGAAGGTTTGAAACACAAAAATATACACTACAACAAAAATCACTTTAGACAACACTAAATAAAACCACGGGTATAAAAGTGTTGCCTAAACACAGTAAAAGCAACGGTTTTACAAATGTGGATTAAAGACTACTAAAAGCAATGATTTTTTAACTCTTGATGATTTAGACAACATTTATATACATGTAGCTTATTAAAATGTGTGCTAAAAAATAAAAATCGTGGCCTCAGACCTCACATCAAATTAAAAAAAAAAATTGTGCCTATTGTGTCTGCTGTGTTTCATGAAAACTTTGTTGTTCCCTCTCTTTAGCAACATTTCTTCTTCCCGCTATTATCACTCTCTTTGCCTCTTGTCAAAATATGTGCCAAAATTTCTTCTTCCCACAGTCATCACTCTCCTAACTCTCTCTCTCACTCGCACATCTGAAATTGGCTCCCGACTCTCCCTCTCACTCGCACATCGTATGTCGTGGATCGCACGCCGTGGATTCCCCCTGAGATCAAGACCACTCAAGATTTAAAGAAACACTCTCAAAAGAGAGAACAATGAAAGCTCACAAAGGTTTACTTCACAAGGGTTTACTTCACAATGGTGAAGAATTACATAATGGTTTCACACAACCCAAAACTCTATATGCTCTCAATAGCAAATTGACAAAATACCCTCAGTATATTTTCTTCAAATGTATTGTATGATGTATTTCTCTTTTTGGTTCTTGTTGTATATTCTTTAACTTGAACTTTCTCCTCTATATGTAGCTTTCTAAAAACTAGTCGTTGGGATGCCTGAACAAAACAATCTTGACTTTCTGATGAATGGAGCTCAAACTGGAAATATTTCTCTAATATTTTATACTGCTGTCGCAACCGGGGTCACGACGGGGACGACGAACAAAAATATAATTTTGATTTAATTTTCAAAACAGAGAAGTCGCCACCATAGTTTATTAGGAAAAACTATGGAAAACCAAAAACAAGAAAAGACAAGTTTGCAAACCGGATTTAGAGTTCGGGAGTCGGTTACGTGTGGGGAAGGTGTTAGCACCCCCACAACGCCCGTCCTAAGACAGTACCTTTAATTAAATAAGTAATTTGAGTGCCCCAGTATTTATGCTTTAATCACACTATTTCATTCTTATTTAGCTGGCAGATTTGTATTATCCTTCCACAAAAGGCATTTTTTTTTTACAACTTGACTTGTAGTGGCAGTCGCATTCCTCTGTTGCAAGGTTATTCTCTGGAAAAATCATCGACAATCATTCTTCAATCAATATGGACTTTACATGGCTTGTAACGTGGTCACGGTTTAAAAGGTTTTGAAGAAAAAGGATATACAGGCTCAAAAATTGTTTACTGGTTATCATCATTTTTATATCAAAGACCATCAACTAAGTATTGCACGGAGCAGTTCATGTTCATGCTGAGATCACTTTTCCTTTTTATTTGCAAGTCATCCTTATTTGAACTGATGACACATATTTTCTTTTTTTGAATTTCTTTTTTTTTTTTACTTCTGACTCGAAATCGGGTGTTGACAGTTTCCCCTCTTTACTTAAGTTTTACATGATAATATGAAAATTTTAGAAAAAATCATATTATCAAAGTAAAAATTAAGTAAAGATAGAGACACTGATTTTGTTCGAGTCACATTCCGTATTGAAAAGAAATGCGGAGATCTTGCTTCTGCAGAGGATTCCGAAGAGTAGTTGTGACTTTGCTTCTGCAGGGAGTCGAAAAGTAAAGAAAGGCCGAGACCTTGCTTCTGAAGGGAATCAAGTGCCAAAAACAAATGTGACCTTGCTTCTGCAGGGGGTCAACATATCAATAAATTTAAATAATTGTGACTTTGCTTCTGCAGGGAGTCGAAAAATAAAGAATGGCCAAGACCTTGCTTCTGCAGGGGATCAAGTGCCAAAAACAAATGCGACCTTGCTTCTGCAGTGGGTCAACATATCAACAAATTTAAATAACTATAACTTTGCTTCTGCAGGGAGTCGAAAAATAAAGAATGGCCAAAACCTTGCTTCTGCAGGGGATCAAGTGCCAAAACAAATGCGACCTTGCTTCTGTAGGGGGTCAACATATCAACAAATTTAAATAACTGTGACTTTGGCCAAGACCTTGCTTCTACAGGAGATCAAGTGCCAAAACAAATGCGACCTTGCTTCTGCAGGGGGTCAACATATCAACAAATTTAAATAACTGTGACTTTGCTTCTGCATGGAGTCGAAAAATAAAGAATGGCCAAGACCTTGCTTCTGCAGCGGATCAAGTGCCAAAAATAAATGCGACCTTGCTTCTGCAGGGGGTCAACATATCAACAAATTTAAATAACTATGACTTTGCTTCTGCAAGGAGTCGAAAAATAAAGAATGGCCCGGACTTTGCTTCTGCAGGGGATCAAGTGCCAAAACAAATGCGACCTTACTTCTGTAGGGGGTCAACATATCAACAAATTTAAATAACTATGACTTTGCTTCTGCAGGGAGTCGAAAAATAAAGAATGGCCAAGACCTTCCTTCTGCAGGGGATCAAGTGCCAAAACAAATGCGACCTTGCTTCTGCAGGGGGTCAACATATCAACAAATTTAAATAACTATGACTTTGCTTCTACATGGAGTCAAAAAATAAAGAATGGCCAAGACCTTGCTTCTGCAGGGGATCAAGTGCCAAAAATAAATGCAACCTTGCTTCTGCAGGGGGTCAACATATCAACAAATTTAAATAACTGTGACTTTGCTTCTGCAGGGAGTCGAAAAATAAAGAATGGCCAAGACCTTGCTTCTGTAGGGGATCAAGTG
>Ga0209700_100791_pt1 | contig 63390 bp, 30 predicted proteins | sample SiratroredBW_FD_187528 | JGI IMG/M metagenome (GOLD analysis project Ga0209700, IMG submission 187528) | Root nodule microbial communities of legume samples collected from California, USA - Siratro red BW (SPAdes) (version 2) | ecosystem: Host-associated > Plants > Roots > Nodule | place: USA...
GATATACGGTATCACTTTGTGCGTGATGTGATTTCTGAAGGTAATGTGCTTGTGAAGAAGATTAGCACCGAAGAGAATCCAGCTGATATGCTCACAAAGCCTCTTCCCATTGCAAAGTTCAAGTTTTTCTCAAAGACAATTTCAGTCTTTTGTTAGTTTGTTTTAGTTAATTTTATGTTTATTTTCTAGTTGTGCAATTCGGCTCAAGGTGGAGATTGTTATATGTTGATCCGAATTTACTAGTTTACCCTTTTATATTTAGGGTTTTGAATATCCCCTTTATGTATCTCACTTTTCAATTGAGAAAATAATAGAGCTATTTATTAGGTATCCAAGTGTGAGTCTAAGTCCCACATTGAGTAGGAATGAGAAAGTTGAGCAACATATAAGAAAGAAGACCCACAAACCTAATGCCTTAAGGTTTTGGGTTGAAGGTGGTGTCATTTCCTTATATGGGTTGGCTCAGTTCTCATTCTTGTTTGTCTCCCCGGTGTTTACCCCCTCGAATTACCCAACAAGTGGTATCAGAGCCGAAGGTTCGTGGCGGTGATCGGCTCATACGAGTGCAGTTTGATCCCTATATCGAAAGTCTTCCTGACTGAAGTTTCGGGGAAACGTGTCCCATTTAAGTGTGTAAACGTGTCCCATTTAAGTGTGTAAACGGCGGTACAAGTGAGGGTCGTTTGTGATTAAGGTACTCGTGTTGAAAATGTTTCTGCTCGAGGGGGAGTGTACCAATGTGGAAGGGACTCTCACTTGAGGGGGAGATTTGTTAGGTATCCAAGTGTGAGTCTAAATCCCACATTGAATAGGAATGAGAAAGTTGAGCAACATATAAGAAAGAAGACTCACAAACCTAATGTCTTAAGGTTTTGGGTTGAAGGTGATGTCATTTCATTATATAGGTTGACTCAGTTCTCATTCTTGTTTGTCTCCCGGATTTTTACCCTCTCAAATTACCCAATATATATATATATATATATAAGAAATGGAGATATTTTCTATTACTTACCAGTTGTTTGAGTGGTGGTAGTAATTAGATTACAGTGGAAAAACATAGAGTAACTATTGTGTTGCGTGCTGAACCTTTCGCAGTGATTAACAGAGACAAATTATTGAAGAAAATTATAGTAACATGGGTACGAATATAAGGAACAAAGAGGAAGGTAAAAGCCATGTGCATAACTCATCGTACTAAATTTACTTCCTTTGAAGGAGAGATAGAAATAAAGGGAAACAGTAAAAGAATGAGGACAAAGAATTGTTTGATTAAAATAAAAAGGTGTTTGTTATTAATTATTATATTTATTATCATTTATTTTTTGTATTATTTTTCAATTAATTATTTTTCAATTAATTATTTTTCATTGTTGTGATAAAAAACATTTGCTATTTGAATAACATAATCTTTTGTATTTATCATTGATTGACTTTGTTTTTCTTTTCTGGTACCTCTGTCCATGAACTTCCCGTTGTGGGACCATAGGTAAGAGAAGTGAAACTGTCTCAAAGACCCTTACATCTTGTTTGTTTTTAAACGTAAAAAATTAGAGACCAGAGAAAAACGACAAAAATAGAAAACAAAAATGTAAATAATGACGTGAGAAAGACACGCTGACCTTTTCTACAACAATAAAGAAAAATATGCAAAACAACACACAAACAATGTGATTAATTATATAATAAATATTAATATTAAAAGTATATCTATCATAAATAATTTATAAACATTTATATATTTAAATTATGTTATAAATATTTTATTGCTATTTCCATTTTATAATATAATGAATTATAAATAATATTAAAATAATAAATAATACATATAAAATTATTAATTATCAATAAATACTTTTCGTTTCTTATTTTCTTTTATTTAATGTGAAAAATATCTTCTTTTCTACTCTTTTTTTTAGTTTCTTTTTAACTCTTCTTCAATTTCTATCATTTACATCCGAGTAAAACATTCATCAAACTAGGATAACTTTTTCAATTATCTGAAATAGACTCCATCCCTTGCACAAATAAATGGATGCAAACCGAACGGAAAATAATATTGATATTTCATTACCCAACAACTTTACTTTGAAACCTATGGTCCTTCCCAATTTATCATGCAATGCTTCTGAAAATCAAAACATTAAAGAACATATGATTGGACCCAGCAGATGTAGAATGAAGAAAATCAACAACAAAGGAAAAAAATGAAGAAAATACAACAAAGCAATCTTTTGAACCCATCTTTCAAAACCACCTTTCTTTTTCTGGAAAATGAAAGAAGATGAAAATAAAAATCATATGTGAACCCTTTTTTCTATAAAACGAAGCAAAAAGAACAAGATGCAAAAGCATCTTCTGTTCTAAAAAAGTAAGATAAAAAAAATAATCTCGGAACCCTTTTTCAAAAAAAAAAAAAAAAAAGTTTAAGTTCATCTTTAAATTCTTCTATTACTATTACTTAAAAGAAAAACTTGGTTCACTTAGATATCAATTTTTCATGTCTAATATATGTGGCATTTATTTCTAAACATAAATAAATTATGTCACTCATAAATTTTACTTTTGTGTATCATTTTTTTTTTCTCTTCATTGTTATCTTTGTATCTCTTTTTTTCTTTTCCTAATTCATCAATTTGTATTGGTTATGTATATAATAAGGTAAAATTAAATGAGAAGAAGATATTCCAATCTCTCATAATATTAGTCGAATCCTAAAAACACCAATTGGTTCATGACAACAAATTAAGATTAGATATAAAGGAGAACATTAACATAAAAGATAATGTCATCTCAATGTAATACAGGCTTGCTCACGGAGACAAGCGAAACATAAAATCATTACTAATAAATGTAATAAATAAGTTAATTTAGATTATTATCCTCAATTAATATGAGTTATTATTCCTATTATTCTATTTAATAATGGGCATGAAAGAATTGAGAATTACAAACTAATATAAATAGGATATTATTCTAACAGATAAGATTATTAACACTTTGAGAATTGTCTTGCTAATAACTATACTAACCTGATATCTCTAAAAAAATATAACCTGAAAGTAACAAAGCGATTTAATTAAATAAAAGAGAAAATTAGAAATATTTTGGTAAAAACAATTCTTAAATTATTTTCTCTTCATTCTCATTATTTGTGCTTCTGGTATTCTCTGTCACTCTTCATTCTCATATTATTTGTATGTGTATCTATTATTCTCAACATCAATTGGATAATATATTTATTCTTACATTTGACTATTTTGATGTTGTTTCCTTCATTGCGTTTTCCATTTTCTTTTAAGTTTTAGTAGTGGACTATTTGGTTATGTATTAGGTGTTTTATTTTTCATGTTCTTGATTTTGTGTGTGTGGGTTAAATTCATTTTTGTGTTTGTGAAATGTGTTCCTACTACTTGTTAGAATTATTTAAACCTTTTTCAATTTCATATAATTATTGGATACTATTTCTTTCATTGCATTCTCAAATTAATTAAATATTGTTTGTTAATTCACTGGACTGTTTAGATTGTGTGGGTTGTATTTTTGGTAATAGGGGTTGTGTTGTATTATCTTTGTTGTGTTTTATTTTGCACATCTCATTTGGATTGTGTGGGTTGTGCTGTGTTTTTTCTTTTATTTTTTTATGTGTGTTCAAGTTTTGTTTTTTCTTTTTTTACATATTTTAGTTTATAATGCGAAATACATGTTTTTATACATATTTTTTGAAGTTGTCATCTCATTGTCCATATTCAAATGACATTTTCATTGTTACACTGAGTGTAATAAAAGATTTACATGACAAGTATTTATATGATGAAATTATTTGAATGATAAAAATACAGTTGTTATCCTTAGACAAGTGGTTCTAACAAATTCATAAACTAAACCCAATCAAAGATATTGATGATTTGAAAGGGAATTGAAACTTGGCTTCTAGAATTATTAATATATATACCATATTTAGATTTCAAATGTTCAATACTAAATTGATTTTTTTTTTGGTAACAAGATTAGATATTCACGAGTTTATTTATAAATATAATTGTGTGTATGTTTATTAGTTTGCAAATAATAAATATATCAAACTTGTTACTAAGACAAAGTTGTTACTCAAATGAAGAGTTAAGACACTAAAAAAAGGAAAGGAAAATTAGTACAAGGTCATACTTATAGAATGTAAAATTTAAAGATGAAATTGTGGCAAAGAACTTTTCAATCTAAAAATAATGTCTCAATTTTTTAGTGGTGACTACTAATAAAGTTGTAGGTTGAATCTTTTCATATGGTATTTCTACCTTTAAAGTGTTGTACTTACAAAATAAACAAGTTTCTAGTCATCTTCAAATCTCTCAACATCAAAATTAAACTAATTCCTTTTAGTAATTATCTTGGAAACAATATTATGAGATTCACCTTATCTTTCTAAGTTAACCTTAACAAAATTATTTATAATCCAATCTCAAAGATTGGACCCTTCTTCAAAAGAATACAAATTCAAATCAATAATAAAAAAAATGATAAAATGTCAAATAAAAGCAAAAAAAATAAAAATCCGCATAACATGTTTAACAAAAGCATAAGTTGAACTCAACACATTTTTTTGAAAATTAAATTATTGATCTTGTAGTTATCTTTTTTTTATTATTTTAAGATATTTTATTATCATAAATATATGCAAACTTTTTATAAATTATGTGTTGTACTTAACCTACTACTTAAAGTTGGCTTAAGAATTGAATCTGATACATAAGAACAGTTTGAGAAGCTTACCTCAAACTCAATCTAAGCGCATATTAAAATGGTGTGACAATTTAAAGCAAGTACTAATCCAAGTAATTAGTGAGAATCATTCCAAATAATCAAGTTGATAATCATGAGGATCAAAACCAATACCATCCCTATAAATAAGAAAGGTACTCCCATAGGCATGATTACTTTCTCTACACCCATTTGTTTGCATCTATTCTAATTTAAATATCCGAGTGTCTTTATAAGTATCCTCTACTCAAATCTAAGCTTGAAGAAACTTTTGAAGTCGATCATATTCATCTCAACCTACTTACTCACCTCATTAAAATATTCTTAACAAAAACATATCACTTATTGAAATTAAATAACTATATAAAAAATTATAAATATTTTACGTGACAAATTGATAATTTACATAACCTTTAGTAGTAATTATCTTATTAATAATATTATGAGATCCACCTTATCTTTCTAAAGTTAACCTTTAACAAAATTATTTATAATCTAATCTCGAGATTTGACTCTTTTTTTAAAAGAATACAAATTCAAATCACTAATAAAAAAAATAATAACAAAATATCAAATAAAAGCAAATAAAAGGATTCAATACAAGAATAAAATTAAAATATGTTTAACAAAACTCAATAAAATTTTTCAAACATTAAATAATTGGTGTTCTAGTTATTTTCTTATTATTTTAATTATTTTCTTATTATTTTAAGATATTGTATTGTCATAAATATCTACAAACTCTTTATGTATCACATATTAAAATAAAATAATCATATAAAAATTATAAATACTTTAAGTAGTAAATTGATAGTTTACATAACTTTTCTATAAAACATGTGAACATGAGTTGTCTGCCCTAATTCGATTTGTATTGAGTGATTTTGTTTATTCTTATTCATATGAAAGAGTTTAAATATTGAAAGTTCTTTTTTGTGATTGAGATTTTTATACAACTATCTAAATAATAAAAAAAAATTGATACAGTGATGTTTTTAATGACAAAACCTATAATATATTATTGCACTAAAAATGCACTTAAAAATTAATTTTAAAAGAGACATTGACAACAAATAAAAATCATAGATAAAATTTATATTATAATTTTTAATTTAATCAATGCGGTTTAAATTAAATAATAACACATGAAGTTTTAAAATTAAAGTTTTGTGATATTCCATTAAATTAAACATATTGTTTAACATTATCATTTAATTTTTATATTTTATGTATATTTGATAATAATAAGAAACTAATTCAAAATTAAAATAAAATAAAAATGAACTTGGCATTTGTTTGGTTATGTCATTTAATGAGATATATTATATATGCATATTTATTTTGACGTTAGACTTTTTTTTTTTTAATTATCAAATACTTTCCAATCCATGCATTTCTATCATTTTTATTTTTTTTTTACAATTTAAGCATTGTATAATACAGTAGCAAATATTTCTATTTCAATGCTACAATAAATTTTATTTAATATGTTAAATTGTCTAACATGTTATAATGATTAGATAATAATATAAAAAATTATATATACTGCAAAACATTTATTAAAATAATAAAAAAAAGCTAAATATGGTAAAAAACTTGGAAACTTCATTTTATGACTTCACCTTGTATGGAGAGACCCATTCTGAATGAAAAACCTGTCATCAATGTTTTCTTGGTTGGAGCATTTATAAAATGTGTTATCAACATATTTTTTAATTAACAAGGTTTTCTATGTGATATTTAATTAACACAGTTAAACCTTGGTTAATAAAATTTTATAAAATACAACAGCCTAGAAAACATTAGTCAAAACTCCTGATTTCCACTGTTTTACATATCCAAAGGGTAAATATTACTATCAGAGAACAGATAAAAGGAAATTGTAGTATGAAAGCAAACAGAAAGGCAAGAAACAGACAATTACTATGGTATTGTGTGAATCAAAGTCAGTCAAAACATAATTCAAATGCAAATGCAACTATAATTCAAATGCAAATGCAGTCAAAACCCACCCTATCAGCCCCTTCCCTTCTCACACATTGCCATTCACCACAGGCCTACTCCTACAATACAACAATCCTCCCTTCAATTATAACACCGTGGCCCCCACCCTCAACAAAAGGTCAACGTCCTCCACTAACTTAACAAAATCGTCAAAATTAAAGCTAAATTAGATTTCTTATTTAAATGAGTCAGGTCAGGAGAACTAAAATATTTTTATATCTCCCTTATTAGTAAAATAATATTCAAAATTTATAAGACGCCATCTTAAGTTTATTTTAGAGCCCAAGACCTGCTACCTAAGCTTTGAAAACCTGGTATTAAAACTGATTTCCGAAAATTAAGTTATTATTATTTTTGAAGATATTTAAAATATAATATTTATAATAAATTTAATGAGAAAAAATGAGCAGACGTTTTGTCCGTTTGGGTAAGGGTGGTGTTAGATTGTTATTGGCACCAACATTTGACGGAAACAGGGTAACGTGACAGTCCAGTGACCTAGTGGACCAAAGCACCCGAATCTATAGCACCCATTTTGACCATAACCATAACCATTCCCCACCCTCTTCCTATTATTTTCTTCCCCTTTGTCAACCAACACCATCTCTCTTAATTCCTCCTCTCCCATGCTGTAGTGCCCACAACTATGGCCGTGGAGCTCATGACCGGGTACAGAACCACCACTTTCACAACCAAAGCGGAGGAAAATGCCGTCCAAGAAGCCGCCTCCGGTTTGGAGAGCGTAGAGAAGCTCATCAGACTCCTCTCTCAGGCCCCCCAACAATACAACTCCTCCAATCAAATCGCCATCGACTGCAAGGCCGTCGCTGACCTCGCAGTTTCCAAGTTCAAAAACGTCATTTCGCTCCTCGGCCCAGGCCCAACCCCAACCCCCACCCCTACCGGCCACGCCCGCTTCCGAAGAGCTCCTCTCCCTCCTCCTCCTCCTTCCACACAACCCTCCCAACAACCTTCCGTCTTCCACCAAATCCCCAAAACAGACAACACCCTCAACGACCCCTCTTCCAAAACCATTTACTTCTCCTACCCCTCCCCCGCCACTTCCTTCATCTCCTCCCTCACCGCCGACGCCCACACCAAACAACAACCCTCCTCCTCCTCGCCGCCCCCGCCTGCGCCAGGGGCTTTCCACATCACCTCTCTCTCTCACGTCTCCTCCGCGGGAAAGCCTCCCCTCTCCTCCTCCTCCTCTTTCAAGAGGAAGTGCAGCTCTGAGAACTTGCCTTCTGGAAAGTGCGGTAGCTCCTCTAGCCGCTGTCATTGCTCCAAAAAGAGGTATCTCAACAACCTCTCCTCTTTCTTCCAAATTGCCTTTTTTCTCGTAATTAAATTTGGACTCGCTCCAATTTTTTAGTTTTAGCAAATAAATGCAATTTAGTTTAGATGCTTTGTTCTCACGATTAAGGTTTGGTGTGACGCAGTAGGAAAATGAGGTTGAAGAGGGTGGTGAGGGTACCCGCTATAAGCTTGAAGATGGCTGATATTCCACCAGATGATTATTCTTGGAGAAAGTATGGACAGAAACCAATCAAAGGTTCCCCTCATCCAAGGTACTAAGTCGATTATGTTTGTTGGTAATTTGGTAATTTGCACGAACATGAAAGTTGACTCTTCAATTTCAAAATTTAAAGTAAACCCAATTTATTATTAGTTTCCTTTTTGGTTGTAAGGTCCTGGTTTGAATCTGGTGCTGATAATTTGTTTAATTAATTACAGGGGCTACTACAAGTGCAGTAGTGTTAGAGGTTGTCCAGCGAGGAAGCATGTGGAGCGAGCTCTGGATGACCCAGCTATGCTCGTGGTAACCTACGAGGGGGAGCACAATCACACTCTCTCTGCGGCTGATGCTACTAACCTTATTCTTGAATCATCTTGAAGGTCGTGCAAATTATGTTTACAACCATTAATCAGGTTTACAACATTTCAACGGAGGTAATTATGGGCTGTTGAATGGCAGCTTTACTCTAGTCAGGGCATTAATCTCGAAACAGAACAGTAGGGTGTTCCTTTTCCCTGTACCATATTGGATTCTTCTTCTTATTATTTTTTTTTCTCAATGTCTTTAAGGCCGAAACATTGTGAATCCGTTGCATCATAAAAAAAAAAAATTTGTAAGGTGGCGGTGGGTTTGGTAACGGATTTGAATCTGAAAATTAGGAAAGCAAGTGGGTTTTGGTTTTATTCCTTTTTAGCTTTGCTTTTTCCTGAATGTGGTTTACTTTATCTTTGGTGCTTATCTTGGATACTCATGGTTTGTCAACTTTTTGTGGGATGGATTTCCATGCTGAACGGGTTTTTGTTTGAATATTTTGATAAGAGTAAAGCGAAGAAAAAGCAACGAAAGGGACCTAGTCAAAGAATTGGACAGAAGAGGAGGGACATGTCGTGTATAAGACGGTTGACTAAGGAAGAGAGAGAGGTTGGGAGGGGTAACGAAGAGGAAAGTGTTAGGGTTGCATTGAAGAGAGACGTTGGTGGGTGTGGAATGGGTCGTGTGGGAAAACCAATGGGAAAGTCAAAATGGGTGGGTGTGGAATTGATAAGTTATAGCAGTGGGAAGGGTCCTACCTTGTTACCAATTTTGTTGTTTTGCTAGCTTTGCCTTTGCCTTAACGTCAACTTTGTTGCGCGGATAGGGTCCCCCTTGGCTCATTCATCGTTATCGATTTCATTATTCACTCACACATGTGCCTCCCTCAATCAATCATCCACGAAAAATACCATTCTCACATCTTCTTTTTCTTCCCGTTGCTTCTCTCAAGTCGCAATGCAATTTCGCACATTTCTTCATTATTTTCTCATCATATCATCCAAATCTAATTCTTTTTATTTAATATCAACCCTTTTTTAACCTTTTTATTTATTTATTTGCCGAATAAATTCCTGTTAGCTAGACACATAACATGTTACTTCTACGAAAAGAGAAGTCCTGTATGTTAAGCTCAAGCTCGTATCAAACCTGTCTACACTTTAAATTGATAATACAATTTCAAAGTCTTTTCAGATGTAGCTCAAAATTAATATAATCATGAATATTAGAGTTGTTTTGCATCGGGTTAAGGGAGTGGAATACTCTTTGCAAGATATTAGAATATTTAACCGATAAATTTATTTATTAACTTAAAAATACTTAATACAATTAATACATAAGTTAGTCTATAAATTTGAAAAACATAAAAGATATAACTATATACGTTTTATTTATATACATAAATTTATACTTTTAAGAAATTAAATTTTTAATATTTTCTATTTTTAAAAATTATATATATAATTTATTCAATCAGTCATTTTATTTCTAAATTATTTAATATAATAATTATTAATTAAATTAAATTTTCATTTATTTTCAATTTAAATTATTGTTATATGAAGTTTTTATGCAATTTTCATGTAACGTCGTATAATATTATGGGGTTCACTTCCATTATATTATTGGATAATTAATTTTAATTTCACATTAAAAATCAAATAACAAATAGTTACCTTTTACTTTTTCCACCATTGAATATAGTTTTAGAAATTAAAATAAATAATTATATACTCTTATTAACTTCTAAAGTTCTCATCTAAATAATATTTGACTTTTTTTTTTATGTTGTTCGATAAATGTTTTCAGAAAACTATTAGCACAACCTACACTTAAGATTGAAATCTTTGTTTTATTAAATTTGGACTTTTAAAATATCGATGCAGGATGAACCTAATGTGTTGATTGGAAATAAGTGTAACTTTTTATAATTACAAGAATCAAAATCGACCTCTCCTTTTATTATGTGAACACATTGACATGTAAGTTTTAAACTAATAATAGTTCTTTATAATTATTGTAAAATATGTATAAAATAACATATTCGATATATGAAATTTAAACAGAAATAATTTTAGATTGCTTCTATATCTTTCTTCAAACTTCTATTCCTTGTTAAAATTCCCAAGGAAGAACAATTTTTCTTCCTAGATTATTATTACGGATTAACTCGCCTAATAAGACAACTCTGCTCTGTGAACACAGCAGAGCCACAAAAATTCTTTCACACGTTTATACAATTGACAGATTTTAAGAATGATAGATAATAATAAAACTTCTACAAGAACTTGTTCAGCGATTCATTGAACTTTATGTATTATTAACTTGTGGTTGATGAAGCTCTACAAAAATGCACCCAAAAGTTTATACATATTTTTCTTTCAACCCACCAAAAAATTGTTTTAGGAAAAAATAACATGACAAGGCCATAAAAAGATAATTGTGAAACACGTTGCTCAATACTTTTTTTTAAGTCATTGTGGTTGACCTAGGAGAAGTCATGTAATATTTAAAAGTATGAAATGCTTCTCAAAATTGAATTGAAAAGGAGTTTTGGTGAATAGTTCTTTAATAGAAAAAACTTAAGCTAGCTTTATATATTTTGTACTTAATTATACTTTCTTTTTCAATTTTATATTAATCCATTGCTGAATATATTATTTAATATAAAATTGTATATTTAATTATTACCGGTTCAACTTTGAAAATGATTTATCAAAACAATGAATAATTCTTAGTCTTAAAATTTGTAGGTCATGATTAGCTAAGAAACAAAAATGCTAAGTTTAATTGTGTATATTTTAAATATTTCAGCAATAGTTAATCAAATAATTTTATATCTGGCCTAAAACTAGAAGCGTTTTACGTTATTTATAGTAGTTAATATTTTTTTTTTTTTATTTAGAGGTAGCTGATTACTGGATCTTGCAAACAAGATAAAGTAAAGTTTATTTTTTTATTATAGATTGGCGTCTTATATATAGGATGTTGTTATATGGAGAGATTTTAGAATTAGTATCGTTTGCGAATATATTAAAATCCGAATCATAATCAAGATCGTTTTATTCCTAATTTAGGAATAATCAGAATTGAATATCTATATTCAACTAATTTTTACCTATATATTGATGACTTAAAAATTAAGTCTTGTTGAATACCAAGATTCAAATATATTCAACATCTTGTATATTATATTTCAGTATTTCTAATTGGCCAAAATATAAAATGAGATGTTTGTATGAAACAATAAACAATGCTATACATAATAATCTAAACCCTCAATTAAGCAAATATAATAATAGAAATAGTATAACTTGGTAACCTAAGGCCGAATAAATCCACAGATCACGAAATATTGTTTCATTGTCATGCTTATGTGTAACGGAGCTAGAGTCAAACCGGTGATGAAAATATTAAAATGTGAAAACAAAGGAAGACTAATGCTACTATGACAGTGTTGTTTATTATCGTTGATAACTTCTTTTGAAAGCGTGTTTTTAGTCTAAAAAATTCAGAATATTTCCCACAAAAATGCTGAGCTTTCAACAGTTCATAAAGTGATGCATATTGTATAGTAATTTAAACCTAAGTTGTACTATACTCACTTATGTTGTATTCACTGCACTTGATGTCATGAAACCAAAACTACATTACCAGATTTGTTCTTTTATTTTATTTGTATATCACCAATTTGCCACGTAATCTAACATTCTTAATACTCTAATATTAGGGAGCACTTTGTTTATCACTTTTTAAACTCTTTTGAGTAATTAAATTAGGAGTGTTAAAAAATTGATTTTGAACTTTTTAAGAGTGTAAGGTTCAAGTCTCATTGACGAAGAAAAAGAAGGTTGTTAGAATAAAAGTGATTAATTAAGTTTTTAGGTAAAAAGTAATCGTCAACAAATGAATATATAATAACAAGATCTTGGAATACATAACGAATGGAGAGAAAATTATTAAAAGGTAGGACTTACTGTCCAACCAGATTTCTAAGTGAACATTAGTCATTAACAATCAAATGAATATATAAAATTTGTATTATAACTATTTTACTATGTATACATTAAACAAATTATTACTTATAATTTTTTATGCGTAGGAATGTGATTTGATCAATTCTGTTTTGCACTTTAGGAACATTTAATCGATAATCTACCAACAAACGATAAATTGAAGGCACTCACTTATCTATTCTTATACTTGTTGGTGAAAAAAAATAAATTAGGTCACTATAAATCTTAACAAAATATCAACATCAACACTATTATTATGTTAAAAAAAATTAAGATAATAAGATATCTAATGCTGTCGTGAACGTGAGCTGTTAAGAGGTGTCACTTAATGAAAAAGGTTGTTAAGGCGTAGTGGCAACAAATTGCTTAAGGAAAAGAGTTATGTACTTGAATAGGCATGCATAAAAGGTGATGAGCAAGGGGGTAGGCATGAACTTTGCAATATTTGCAAGAAAGAAAGATAGGTGATTTAGGAGGAATAAATGTTTGGGATGTGATACTTATGTAAGGTCTAAAATTGATTCCCTAAGTGGGTTCAACTTTTAGTAATATTTATTAGAATTTTTTAGTAATATTTTTTAGAGTCTTCAAATGCACCAATAAAAAAAAAATGTGAAAGTCAGTTCATAAAATTTGTAACCTTTAAGTAATTTTTGTTTGACTCATTTAGTCAACTACTTAAATGAGCTTAAGTTATTGGGTAGCCTAAATTGAGCTAAGTAATTTTTGTCACCAACAACTTAAATGAGCTTAGACTAATGAATCCATTCTGAAACATATACATGTATTATGATTTATATAACAGACCTTTAGATTTAAAATTAAAATTAATTTTATTTTTAAAAATGTATATTTTTGTTTTCTATAGCGAGTCAAATTGCTGTATTAACTCAATTTTGATGCCTAATTAACACTAAAAATTATAGGTTTTTTATAAAATAAGATAATTTTAACTTAATTTAATATTTTATTTAAACTTTATTAAGAAATGAGTTTAAACATAACTAATTTACAAAAACTATAATTAAAATGAAGATTAGCTTCATTTATATACTGAAAATTGTTTTTACCTATAATAAAAATATGATTTCCAATATAATGGATAATATGATTATAAATTCTAATATAATATTAAAAAATAAACTTAAGTCTTACTAATTCTCATAATCTCTTTCAGAATGATCTAACAGTGGATAATATGATAAATTCAACAAATTTTATTATGATAAGCTCTAATATCATATTAAGAACTGAAATTAATCTACCTCATTTTTATAAAGGATAAAAATTAACCTTAATTAATTATATATTATAGATTTATCTTATCTTTATTTAATATAAAATTTTATGCACACCTTTGTGTTATCTCAAATATTCTTTTTAGTAATTAACTTTATTACGAGAAATACTATTAAGTGACCCTAAGATATATCTTACGCATTGACATAAAAATTGATGATATTATTCTAAAAAATTATTCCTATATTCTTGACAAATAGAATTAAACTTTCGGAAAATTCTCATTTTAATTACTTATTAAAAATAAAATATCAAAAATATTAAAAAATATTTAGTGACATTATTTTTGTTATTAAATATTAAAATCTTTTAAATATTTAAAAATGATAGAAAGTAAAACAAGCTTTTAAGAGATCTAGATGTCCATATCGAATCATTTTGTCTAATTTATAATACAATCTAAACTACAATCATATTTTCTACCTTTCCACCTCCATTCCGTTCAGAATATAAAAGTGTAAATTTAATTTAAGTTTCATATACTTAATATATGATTAACTTTTGTTTTAAGTATTTAATGTTTTTTAAAATTATGTACCTAATAAATTAAATATTTTGATTTAAGTATTTTATTATCTAAGTTAAAACAATAGTTATGTAATCTAAAATATTAAAGAATAATATGTATTAAGTTATTTTTGTTACATGTAATAAAATTACATATCACCATGTGATAAAAATAATATCGATTATTATAATAAAAAAATTGAAGGATTAAAGAGAAATTTATTTAAAATAAAGAATATAATTGAAATTTTTTCAAATGTAATACTATGTAAAAAAGGATTTTCAACATATTGTTTACAATATTTAGGCATTATTTACTGTTTATAGTTTAATTTTGGTTTTTGATGAACACATTATTGCAATATATATATATATATATATATCAGAATTCAGTTTTCGTATAACTAAATTATTTTTTCAATCTTTCTTAAAAAATTTGAAATTAATCTTTCTTAAAAAATTTGAAATTATGAAAAATTGTAAAAATTAAAAAAATAATTAATGTTTTATTCATAATATTTACAAATTATTTTGTAATATTTAAATAAATTGTTAAATGTAGTTAATATTGAGATTTTGTTAAAAAGTATTACGTTATTTGATAATAAAAATTATAATATTGATTTAATTAATTATTTGAGTGTATTTACAATTAAATATATTTATTAATTTGATTATATAAGATATGAATATATATATATATATATATATATATATATATATATATGTGAATTAAACTTATTTTAATATGTTGTTTGTAATAACTAGTTGATTTAAGATATATGTTTTTGTCAAGTGTAATAAATATTATAATGATTTTAGTGAATTTATTGAGTTAACATATAAAATGATATATTGAATTAAGTTGTGATGGGATTGCTGATAAAATGACATGTTACAGTTGTTTATTTATTTTAAGTAATATAGTATTTTTGAAAAATATAACTTTTTTGTGTGATGAAACTTTGTAACATAAAATTAATTACATTTTAAGTGGTATAAAGATGCTAAAATTATTTGATAATAAAAATTGAGAATTGAAGTTATAATTTAAATTGGTATTGTAAATATGTATTTATTTGAATACATTAGCAATTATCTTTTCCGTATAGAAACAATTCAAATTAAAATTTAAAATGAATATTGAAAATACCATTTATTATAAAAACATCTATAAATTTAAATTAAAAAAATTAATCAATGATATCTCCAAAGTAGAAAAATAAATTTATATTTTGAGAAGAAAAATATGTATATGGTAAATGAAATACTTCATATTCTACACAACAATAATAATTATCCTGCTAATATATAGGATAAGAGAAGGGTAACAAACATCCACACACTGATCTATGTTGGTTAAAATGTATTGGGTTAATTTGACCGGAGAAAGTTCAGATCCCTTTACAATTATTTTACTGAGGGGAGTAACCTGAAAAAGAAGAAAATGGAATACCCGCTATTGCCGGTAATTTGATTTAGTGAACTAGTATTGAAGCCATCCGATGGCGGCGATGGGTTGTCTCGCAAAACCCATCGTATATTATGAAACCTAAACCCTATTCCTTTCCCCTCCTCAAAAGATATTTTTGCGCGCAATCTCAGCCTCTCATGGCCCGAACCCCAGCTTGTCTCGATGCAGAACGACCGCACGACGACGACCACCAGCACTTGGGTTTCCCGGCCCGGAGTCTAAGCGGAGAGTCTCGGGCGGAACGAGCATGGGCTCACTGGGCCAAGTTGGGCCGACCCAGATTTATAGTGGCCCCGATGGTTGACAATTCGGAGTTGCCGTTTCGAACGCTATGCCGCAAGTACGGTGCCCAGGGCGCCTATACCCCAATGCTCCATTCCCGCATCTTCTCCGAGACCGAAAAGTACAGGAACGAAGAATTCACCACTTGCAAGGTATAATAAATACCAATCACCCGTTTTTCTAATTATGCTAATACTATTCTTGTGACTTTGTTGTGACTTTTGGAAACAACCGCAGGAGGATCGACCGCTCTTTGTTCAGTTCTGTGCCAACGACCCTGATGTGTTGTTGGAAGCTGCACGCAAAGTCGAGCCTCATTGTGATTATGTTGATATTAACCTTGGGTAATGTGTATTTACATTGTCTTTCCGCCAAATCTGATTCATTTCAGTACCTCCTGTTAGCCACTTGGGCCATAGTTCATAGGAATAAGAGGAAATGTAAAGGAATGAATGAGTGTTCATGAATCCCTTTTATATAGAATTTCAAAGTTGTATGTACAGGAAAGATGTCCTTGGAGATTTATTCATAGTTTTTCACAATAAATGTTTTTTTGTTTAAGTAGAAGTTTAGCATATTTCATGTCTCTAAAAGATGGGAGTGTATAGGATAGCGTAATACAATCATAAGTTTGTGCAAATTACTCTTCACAGGAGGAAAGTAATTTGCTCAAGTTTATGATTGCATTTACTATAAGAGTACTTTTTTTTTTGGTAGAGAGACAAATAGGAAGGTTAATGAGAGAAGTAGAGCCTCTCGAATTCCTCTGACAATTTAACACTCTTGCATTCATCTGGTATTCCTACACTTTGCTCTGGCTCAAATCCTTGATTCCTTCTGAATGAAAATGTTCTTTTCTCCATTTCTGTTGCTCTGTAACAGTATTGCGAGTTATAATATTAAAATATTATTTAAGTGAGTGATAGCGATCATCCACATAGCTAGGATGGAATACTATTACCTTAATAATACAAAAACTTTTCTTGTTTCAAGCACATTTTAACAATCTTCATCAGTCGTCACTATGCTTGGATTTTACCTTTTTGATAAAATTTTGATGTATTTATTTTGTTTGATTTTGTAGGTGTCCCCAGCGCATTGCTAAACGGGGAAACTATGGTGCCTTTCTGATGGATAACCTTCCTCTTGTGAAATCTCTTGTGGAAAAATTAGCTGCAAACCTCCAGGTTCCTGTTTCATGCAAGATTAGGCTCTTTCCCAATTTAGAAGACACTTTGAATTATGCTAGGATGCTTGAAGAGGCTGGTTGTATGCTTTTAGCTGTTCATGGCAGGACCAGAGATGAGAAGGATGGGAAGAAATTTCGGGCAGACTGGAAAGCTATTAGGGCTGTGAAAAATGCAGTCAGGATCCCAGTCCTTGCAAATGGGAACATACGGCATATGGATGATGTTAGAGACTGCTTGGAAGAGACGGAGGTTGAAGGGGTGCTTTCTGCTGAGACCCTGCTTGAAAATCCTGCTCTCTTTGCTGGATTTCGAACTGCTGAATGGGTGTCTGATAGTGAAGGAACCAATGTGGACGGAAAACTGGACCAGGCAGATCTGCTAATAGAGTACTTAAAACTTTGTGAAAAGTACCCTGTGCCATGGAGAATTATTCGTTCTCATGTTCATAAATTGTTGGGAGACTGGTTCAGCCTTCAGCCTCACATCAGGGAGGAGCTAAACAAGCAATATAAACTGACTTTTGAATTTCTTTATGACATGGTAGATCGACTTAGGGGTACAGGTACAAGAATTCCACTTTACAAAGAGACCCGAGTGGAACTTAAATCAGACAGTTACTCAGATTGACACAGCTGCACACCGACATTTGGAGCTCAAAGTTCAGCCAAAACCTCAATGAAATATCTTGTGGTAGAGGTGGTGAGGCCAGGCTAACCTAGCTTGATTAGACATGACTTAGATACAATTTTGTTGTGATTAGAAGTGAGAATAGTTAAAATATCCATTTTCATTTTTTGTTGTATGTCTTCATTCTTATGGCAATTGCCAATTGGCAGCGTTGTTCCCTATTAAAACACGGATGCTTGATCAGAGCGGGGTTAGTTTACGTGATTGTCTTGAACGTTTCATAAGTTGTATTTGGTTTGTGTTCTTAACCCCTCAACCATCTAATAATATATCCTCCTGTTAGTGTTGTTTACTTGGTGCTCTAATAATATGGTATGGTTTATGACTATTGAGGATATGTGGATTAACAAGTCTCAGTCCAGAACTCGGGTGATAATTTTGAGAATGAAGGCATTGATAAATAACAAGTTTGATTTGTGCTTAAAATACAACAGTATCAGCAGCCTGCCAGACAAGATCAAGATGGCTGGCTTATTTGCACACCAGAACAAGAAAAACAAGGTTACTCAAAAACAAAGTTTGTGAGAACCTTCCTAACTAAATGCTCTCCATAGATTGGTCTTTCGTACTTGTTGTTGCCATCTGCCCTCGTTTTATGCGTGTCCAACGGCTCTACCGCAGTGTCGAAGTTTGTCTGTTCATAAGCAGTGACATTTGTGACAAGCAACGAAAGAAACGAGAAGAAGGATGAAACATAAATATAAAACGTGGCTAACCTCGTAAAAGTATGCTACGCTGACTCTGTAATTTGAGGAGTTGTTTATCACCCGATGCAAAGTTGACTCGTACAAACCATTGGAGTATATCTGCAGTTCACTTCCACGCTTAATGAGATTATCTACCACATATCGGATTGTATTTCTAGGAAGAAGAGATTAAGTATAAGATACCTTTAGCATGTCACCAATGTTGCACACAAATGAGCCAGGAATTGGAGGTGCTGATATCCATTCGCCAGATAGGTTTCTCACCTTAATGAATTTTCACAGCATAAACATGGTGGGTAATTTGCCTCAAGGCATTTTAGTTGCATCTCTTTCGTTTCAAATTGACAGTTGCAGGGCCATAAAAGATTATCGGAAGGATAAAATAGTGAAAGCAAACTTAAGTCAACAGGTATGGGTTGAATGAATCAACCACTTCAGCAAAATTCATTTTATTCTAGAAATATAGTCGAGCGGATGAAATGGGATGCCAACAAATGTGCTCTGAAGCTACTGGTCATGACAGATATTTAAAACTGTACGGAATCCCCTAAATTTGCAAAATTTATTAGGTGGTCCTGAACCAGCATGGTCTCAATTAATTTTTGTGTAATAATAATTAAATATTATTTTATCTTAAATTTAAATCTTAACTATATGTTACTTAAAGATTGGTAGAGACCGTAAAACTGGTGGTTCAAGTAACGATTTCTCCCAAATTTAGGTTTATAATTGCATGGTACAAGATTGATTGCAGTAAGAGTATAGGTAAAATCAATAATTGCATGCAATAAACGAGGAGTTCGAGTATCTTAAAATACATGAAGGACATAAATAAGTGCATACCTGAAGTGCGGTTATACCGTCATCTTGGTTAACCAATGTCAATAAACCTGTTAAACAACATCTAAAATCACGGACAATGACCAGACATACATTCTCGTCTTATAATAATGCAAAGGTAAAGATATACCGTAATCAGTGTGAGCTCCACTGGGTTTATTTTGATTCAAAGAATTGGAGAAGAATAAGTAACAAAGGAAAAGACATCAGCAATCCAAGTAATTGAAAATAGGCAACATTTGGAAAAACCAGATTCCGGATTTCATTACCATCCAATGTCATTTTTAAGAACATGTGTTCCATTCACAGATGATACACCTGGGTATCCAATGAGCCGCATTACCCAAAACGGATCCCCAGCTCTTTGACCTTCGAATTCATCCGGTGATCCACCTAATGCTAAAGCAATTCCACGCATAATTTTCCTTGCAAGGTCTAAAAAAGGAAGTATATGAGGAAATAAGAATTTATCTGTAAGGACTTACATAATAGAAAAAAAGAGCGGAGGAGTAAAATACATGCCTGTGCAGAGACTAATATACTCCTCCATAAGAACTTTGAATGTTGGAGGATTTTGTGGCCTGCATGGTGAACACAAAAAGAAGAGGGTCAAACCGAATGACATAAGTATCTTGCAACAGAGAGTCTTCTTTCTGAATGCTAATACTCCAAAGTCCAACTCCCTTGTCCAGTAAATAAAATGCTAGAGTACCAGAACCAGGTCAGAGAGAGCATCAATCATGCTAAAGTATCCATAGACTATAAATTCAATTCAATGAATCCCTAGTTAATGAGAGATTCGGGATTGAAAGTATGTATGTAATTGTTCTCGAGCTAATATTTAACTAAATTGTGAAGGGTGCTTGTGGAGGAATACATGCAGTAACAAACAGAAAATCCCTATTTCCATGTACCACTGGTTGCTTCCTTCCATAGTTTTGCCCAGATCTCCATACGTGCCCTTGGTCACTTCTCTATAGCACTGTTAAAGGAAATTAAATAGATCATTTGTTGCTTGATAGAATCACAAGAATCAGAGTGAATTCTGGATCTGCTAAGCTAGGCTCCAAGCAGAGAAGAAAATGAAATATTGAGGAAATCTGATCATGAACAATGTTAAATACTATGATTGATCCATGAGAATATTAGGCAAGAGTTATATGTTGCCACTTTTAGCGAAGTAAAATTATACTTGAATCTAAATTGCACTAAGATGAGCCTAATGCCTATGATAATAAGTAAAGCAATCCTTTCGACGTGTTCTGACAGTTCTGTGAGATGTATATCACAGAAAAGAACGGAGCCAAAAACAGACACTAAATTTTATGTTAAGCAATTAGCAAGACTTACATCAATAGCTTCATGCATGTCAAGTACACCTTTGGTTATATTTTCTCCAATCCTTTGATAACCTCTGCATCAGACATCAGGCTGCTATCAGTAGAAATTTGATTCATAAAGTTCATGATCTGAACTTAAACTTAAATACAAAAGTAGATCGCTGTAAACCAAGCAAACCTGTATCCAGCAGCCGGAGTCAATTTGATTTTTGCCTTTTCGTCATATGGAAGTTCAAAGAATCTGCGCGTTATATCTCTAACTTCTTTGAGGAGAGTCTCCGGAACACCATGTCCTTTCTGTCAATCAAGGAACGCAGGGTTTGAACATTAAACACAAAATGCTAAGTGCCATGCATGATTTTAAATTGCGGTTTGCTTCTCGAGGTTTCTGTGCATCAACTACTTTTGGCCATAATTTCAGTAGCCACAACTTGATAGCAGGCATATAAATGGGGATGAAAAATTCATGGATTGATTTTCTATGCAATTTTACTAGTACCATAAAATTATTCACGAAATTTTCATCCCTATAATAAACAGACCCTCAAGAAAAGAGAGTAGTCAGTTCTTGAGTTGAAATTGAAGAATTATGTTCAGAGCAAAGCCTTTTGGTAGCAATAGTTTGACTTAAGCTGCCATAAACGTTATTTATCAAATTAACATAGGTATCCGAAATCAAAGGTATATTCATTTACTGTGAGCCATGATTATTTTCTTTTATCATTTCAATCTTCTAGAAACATAAGCATCTGCGGTACTCTAGCAATGGAACCATTATCTTTTATATATTTGGAATCTATATGAAATTCAAAACATCTCATTCTCAGAAGAAGTTGCAGTGGACTCTATGCAAGATCTGTATCAATTTGCCTTTCTATTATAAAAATAAAAATAACAAGAAAATGTTTCTTAAAAACCCAGAAATATATGAAGAGAAAAAAAAATTAATAGAATTGTAAGATATGTAATGCGATAAAAAGAGAAATAAAAAAAAAAAAATAAAGAGTCTATAATAAGTTCCTTTGAAAAGAGAGTGTATCTGTATGAATGTGGAAGAATTTTTTTGCTTCAAAGCTCTCTTGCATCGAAATGCGTAAAGAAACCATAGAAGGAAAAATACCACGTAGAAGAACCCTGCCTCTGAACAAGCCTTATCCAATTGTCTAACAACCTCGAGTACACCAGGGTCCTCCACCATTTTGGGATCATCTGCCTTAGCCAAAAGCGGACTAATATCTGCATCACCGTCACCGTTAAAAAACTATTATTAGTCATCAGATTCTGAAACTAGCACACAAAAAATACAATAAGTTCTTTGAGTTCTAAACTGAATATTTTACTCCCCGATTACCGTCCTAAGCAAATGCAATCGTAACATGTTTAGGTAAATTCCGATAAACCAAAGTAATTACATGTTCTAAAAGTCATGGAAAAAGGAAAATCACAATTTGAGAGCATGAATATGTATATGATGGAATTAAGAACCGAGGAAAAAAAAGTTAAAAGTAACGAGAATGAGGGGAGGGGGTTTACCAATTACGGGGATGAAACTAAAGTCCGTGGCCATTAGGGAAGTGTAGTTTCTTTCTTGATTGTGGATTTGTATGTAATACGGAAGAAGGTAGTGAAATGAAAAGGAATTGCATATCTTAATAGTGCAGGTGAAGTGACAGATTCAGGAATCAGATGAGAAAACAGAGTTTGTCCTCAATAGGTTAAAAAAGCCTTGGGCCACGTTGCATGGGACCCGCATCAACACAATCAATGATTCCTTTTGCCAATTAATTCTGCTTTTTTGTCTAAACATAAATTAATCTGTGCAGTCAATTTGTTGATTGTTTATAGTGAGCTATGCAGGGTTTTAATTAACACTGTAATTTGTTTACATTAATTAAATAGCATATGTTTGTTAATTCCTAAAAATAATTCAACTTATCTATTTTGACCAGTACATTATGAATAGAAATAAATATTTTTCATGTAAAATTTATAATAAATAAATATATAAATTATATTTTAGATTTAGAATCAACCATCCAACTTGTGAAATATAGGTTATTTTTAAAAATTGACATATTTCAAAATTATTAAAATTAAATTTAAAAATAAGATATAAGGGATTAGATTAAAAGACTTAATTAGTTAAAAATATTAAATGTATAGATAAAAGATATTTAATGGGATTGAGAGAAAAAAGAAATTAACAGGTTATGGAATTGATGTATGAAGTGCATACCAAAAATAAATTTTTTTTCCCTAACCTACATTATACAAAATAATATTCCCCAACTCATACAATACTTTCTTTTCATTATTTCTGAAACTTATTAAAATTACAAAAATTGTAGATTTTGAATTTTATGAATTCTATTTTTACTTAAAACGAATAAGATTACATAAATTATACAATAACATTTACTTTCATTTATTAATATTTAGGTTGCATAATCATAAATATTTTATTAATATTTATGTTTTATTTATTACAATAATAATTCATAATTAATTAAAAGATAATATAAAACAATAAACAAAGTAAATTTATTAATAATAAATAAATTTATCTCAATTCTTATTTATTTTCTCTTTTACTTATTTCAGACTTTTTTTTCTTTTCTGATAATAACACAAGAACTCACAACTAAAATAAACGAGAAAAAAAAAACAAAATAGACAAATAGGTAATAATGTAATTTTATTAAAAAAATTATATACACTTTTCTCTAAAAACAATAAGACCCTCCTAAAAATAGAAAAAAAACAATTATAAAGAAAATCTTAAAAGAGAAATTAAATTTTAAATATTGAATAAATTTTACAATAATAAGATATAAATTGTTTATATAAAAAATTCATATCATCCTTAACCCAAAGCTTTAATACAATATATTTATAAATTTTCTTTTTTATATATTATTAAATTTTTTTCATTTTTACTCAATTTGTTATGAAGTATCACTTAACCGTTTTCTTATAGTCTAAATCACTACATTTGCCAACATAGTCCACCGAAAAAAAAAACAAAAAAACAAAAAACACCCAAAAAGTTGAAACCGAATATGACCAATTTTCCTTTCCTCTTCTCAAGGTTCTAACTTTTTTTTTTTCAACTTGATTGTATTTTTCTGCTCTTTTTAATCACTTTAACAACCATCTCATCACGTGCAACAATTTCCCCATTATAAATCTACTCAACGAAATGATCGCAATGCCCATTTGTCGGCGAGCCTCAATTAATAAAAATATAAAAATCGAACACATGGAAACAAAGAGTGTGTATAGAAGAGTCAAACTTTTCAAACCCTAAAATCTACGCTCCAATTTGGAAAACCCAACCTCTCGAATTCCTTGAGCTATGAGCTGTAATAAGCAACAAAATAACTTGTGACCTAAAGTGTCTAAACAAAATTGTTTGCAAGTATGCATCTTAATATTTCCATTATAATTTGACCTGTATATTTACTTCTTTAACTCTTCTCCAATGTTATCCAAATGACCAACAAATGTTCCGTATTCTAAAAACAATTCATCTTAAAAATATTTGGTTTTCGGAATAAAGAAAATTACGTTGAAACTGAAAAAAAAATCCAAAAATACCTATTATATACATGTAATAACATATATATAGTTGGATAATGACACCGTTGACACAGTAAAAACATAATAGATTTATACTTATTGTGAAGAGTGGTAATTTTTTCTTATTATATGAAAGCAGACTTTATATTACTAGTATTTAAAACATATTTTACGCTAAATTTTCTGTTGTGCTTATATTTTTCTTACCAAGATATTTAGCAATCTTTTAGACACGGTCTCTTTTGCTTGCATTTAGGCCAAAACAACATAGAAGCAAAACAATTGTTACATCAACTACTCCCACTTATATCTATATACATGACGAAAAATTCAGGGTAGAGGCAACTGGTTACATTCCAAAGAGGGCCAATGCAATTTTTAAGTTGACTTTTAAGCAAACCAAGAGCTTGCATTGGTTAAAGTTCATTTAGCTAAGAGGCCAAGTTCACTTGTAAAACAAAGCCGTATAGTTGTTGAAGCAACATCCTTCCAACTACAAGCGACCTAAACTTGAAAGGTAGGTGTATTAAGGTGGCCATCACACAACTAACTGATGTACCTAATGCTGTTTTTCAAAGTTGAGAAGACAAGTTTAGACCCATCCTCATCTTTCCAAATATCTTATCAATTATATCTATGAAACCATTGCAAAACCAAGTTAACCTGCGTTTCACTGCATCAGACAATATTTTACATAAGCCAATGAAACCACGACATCCATGTGGTACAAAAATTTTAATATCCACAGTCACAGTCACAGTCACATGCAACTAAACAAACCATTTTAAATTTAGACAAGACACATATCATTCTTTAATTTAATTTTAAATTAAATTAATAAAAGTCGGTAGGTAATGCAAATTTTGGTTTTTTATATCATGTGGCACAATCTCTCTCTATTTGGTGTTGTTTTTGCTAGTGCATATATCCTGAATTGAAATTTGGAAATTGAATTAACAGAAGAAATTACAAATTTGAGAGCCATAAAATGGAAAGGCAAAAATCAAAAAAGAATTATTTTTACAGGCCCCAGCCAGGAAGAAGAAAACAAAATGTAGCAACGGAAAAAGGAAGATAAATACCCAGAGGGATGGCGGAACAATTGTGACTAACATGATTCTGAGCGAAAGAACTAGTTACGTTGATGAAGCGTTCCCTGGTCCAGAAGAAGAGTGACTCTTACAATACTGAACACTACTTTCCTCCATTCTTTCCACCACATAATGCCCCAAATTCCCACTTTCCTCCAGCAAATTCTCACTGCAAAGGAACTCACTCCCACATACCTTTTCCACCTCCCCGGAGAAGTCATGCACAAACACATGAGTCTTAGGGTTCCCACCCTTTTTGCTCCTCGCCAGAACACCGGCGGTGAAGATTGCCGACATCCTTCCGGGGGCGTCGGGCCAGTCGCCACGTGGCCCGTCCACCAATATGACATCCCAGTCAACCTCGTACACGTGGTTGGGAAGGTCGTTGAGACCAAGTTTGCAGTCTGAAAACAGAAGATTCTGCACTGGCCTGCACTCGTTGGCTACCCGTTCTTTAGCAGAGGCTATGAGCTCCTTCATCTCGCTTCTCTTGGTGGTGTACTGCACGTCGTAGGCGTCGATTTCTGGGTGCAGTTCTTCGTAATATGCAGCGTAATAACGGTTTTCGTCGATAAACACGGTTCTGCCGTAGTGGTTGAGGGCTTTCCAGAGAAGGGTTTCGGAGGTGAGACCGAAGATGAGTAAGTTGCATGGGGATGAGCACTTTCGGAGCACGTCCGAGATGGGTTTGAGGTCCGAGTGTGGCATGTGGTTGGTGTCGTTGGATTTCGAGGCGTAGTGGAGGAGAGTGTTGATCACTGTCGCTGGCAAAGGAGCACTTCCGAGACCAGAAACTGGGGCATTGGAAGAAGCAATGACCGAAGAAGTTGCGGTGGTGATGAAGGTGGATTCTCTTGTGTAAATGAGGGTGACGAGGAAAGCGAGGGTGAGGATTGAGATAAAGGCTAGGAGCCATAGGCGATTGGAGCTTCCTTGTTTTTGGATATAAGGGTGGAGAAGGATGAATTTGGTGTTGGTGTTTGTGTTCTTCATCTCTCTCCTTTTTGTGTCCGGTGTGGAAGAGATTCTGTGCTAGCTCTGGGAGAAAATTGGGAAAGAAGGCTTGAATTTAAAGAAGTAATTGGAATAGCATAAGAGAAAGTTGAAGCAAGGTGTAGGGAGGGAAATGTTGAGGGTGACCTGAAGCAGTACCTTACATTATACATTGACCCTCCTACAAGCCTCTAGACTAGAACTGAAAATAACGTTAATGAGAGCGATTTAGTTCAATTGGTTATATTTGGTCCGTCATTCTTGATGTGGCTGGTTGTTATTTGTTTCATTAATTAATTAATGAATTCCTAATAGAGATAGTTTAGTTTGTGAGGAAGGTTTTGATGCAGAGCCAAAACGGGGTTATGGTGGGAAGATGCAGAAGGTACTGGGTTGGAGTGGTTGGGGCTAAGACGAAAGAAGGTATAGACAATAGCCTTAGCGACCCAGTAACTAATTACAAGCCAGAGGTCGCTTTTCCTTGTTGATTTAAGATTTTGTTCCTACGTAACCACCCTTTAGAATATTGGTAATTTCTTAGAAAAATAGCTACCCCTGAAGGAGACAGTGTACCTGCAACGATTCAATTGGTCCCCGTGAAACACATGTGATTATCAACTTTGTAGTCTGTAGTAGCACATATACTACTACGAACACGTTCAGACGATTTCAAAGTGTAATAAGGCCTCGGGGTTTTCTTTCTATTATTCTAATTTGGTTTCTGAAACATATTTTTCAGCCTGGTATCTCATCAGTCAAAATGTAAGTGTCACGGTGTCAACTACCACGGTATTTTGCAAATTATTTAGTTAAGTAGCTTTTCCTATATTTTGTACAACTAGACCTTTCTCATTCCTATGAACACGAGATTTTCTTTTATATTAATGTATAGATATAGTGTTGGTAGAATTCTACCTTGCCCAATATTTTGTCATATAAAATTTAGTACAAGAAGAAAATAATTTAGGGATTGAATTGTACACTTTTTTATTGTATATTTTTTGTATATTTTTTCTTTTTTTTTTTACTTGGGATATAAATTCTATAGTACATTCAAGATATTTTATGAATTGAAAATAACTATTAGAATACTATAAAAGTGTTCTAGCCGTACATTTATAAAGTCACATAAATAGTAAATACTTTTAATAGGCCTTCAATACACATTTAATCTTCATCGTTAGACACTTATAATAACACATTATACAATATTCTTTGATTTAATGTGATGTTATTTTGAATTACTTCAATTTCTTCTTAAATAGCATTTTTCCAAGCTGTGTTTTTCTTCTCAATTACTTCAATGGATTTCTTCTTGTATAGTCTTCATTCCAGTTTCTTCTTCACATGTTTCTTGAAAACTCATTGTTTTACATCACAATAATTGCACCTTTCATTAATATTACTCAAAACTCCTATTTTTTTAGGAGTTGAGTTTGGAAATGAGGAACTCATAGGACCTGATGGGATGAGAAACTTGGTGTACTTAGAAGCAATCTCTCATTCCTCATTTTTACATTAATCATTATGAGTTGTTAAACTCTACTGTAAAGTAGTTGTCGAAATTATCTCTGCCCTACATTTTCGTGTTGCCAATTTCAATAAGTCTTCTTATCAAATATTATATCTCAATTAATTATCACCTTCTTAATCTTCAAGCTGTAAAGTTTATAGCTCGTTGACATAGTACTGTAATCAATGAATATTCAAGCTTCACTTTCTTCTATTTTAGAACTTGATCATACCAAACACATCCAAAAAATTTAAGATGGTTCATAGAAAGTTTTTTTCCACTCTATGCTTTATATGGTGACATGTTTCAAACTACTTTTGTTGGACATCTATTAAATAGATAACTATCTATGGCCAAAACTCATAGGGCATTCCTTTATCAAACAATATGGAGTTTGTCATCTTCATTAAAATTTGCTTCTTTCTCTCAAATAATCTATGCACGTCAAATTATTAATAAATATAAATGACCTTTCTAACCATGAGAAAGAGTGTTCATTAGATCACGCATATTAATATGCATCAATTCTAACACATCTTTGACTCTTCTTACTCTTTCTTTTGAATTGTTTGTTGATGATATTGTCAAGCATGCATCCTTCACACACTTTTTTTTCTCCATCTTTGGTAGCTCAAATATTGTACTCTTTTGAGCAAGCAACATATGACCACTATAATTTAAATTCCCTAGACTCTTGTGTCATACACAAGAGTCAATTTTTTTCTCAAAGAGTAGAAAACTTCAGTTATATGTTATTTTCACCACAATGCAATTTTTTTCATTTAAATATAATTATGCTCCAAAACTAATACTCAATACATTTGAGTCGTTCCAAAATTAGGACGATTACTTATTGGATCGAGTATGTTGGTAGGGGATCAAGTGGCGTTGGCACAAAGGAGGGATGATGCCCAGGTGAGTTATCATATATTGTTTGTTTGGCGAGTGGGTAAGTTTCACCTCGGTACTTAGATAGGCATCAAGACATCGTCTTGGTGCTGATGTACACATTGGTTAACGAGACAATTTTACGTGGTATCCTAAGTTCCCTTACATAAGATAAGACAACTCAGACCCATATGGTTTGGGATCGACCTTGAGTGATCGATCAAGGAATAAATGTTACTAGAAAAAAGACTTAATATAAACCATGACAAAGGACATGAAATGAACAAAGATTAGTTTAAAAGAGGAAAATGTGGGAAGAAGGACAATGAATACTTTGACTAGAAAAAACATAACCATCTTTTTTTCTTAGAGAGAGAACACATTTAATCTAATTTTGACACATAAAGAGTATCACAAATCATTTAATGTTGTCTTTGTCTTCTACTTCAACATACTCTCTATTGCCTAATTTAACTTTTGAGGCAAATGAAGGATCCATGTTAACAAAAACTTCTTTATCTCCAATCATACAAGTGTTCTAACCGTTGTTAAAATACTGCATATTTTTGTTTTTAACATGTCCAAATCTTCCACAATTATAACATTCTGGATTGTCTTCATTCCAAGAATTTTTTTTCTTTATGATTGTTCTTCATACATATTCCTCCTCTTTTACGTGAGTTTCTTCCTCTTTCTCTCCTAAATCTGTCACTTCTAAAGACTCACCAATATTTGTTGATTCGTCTTCTCGGAATGATATCATGAGTTTGGATTAAAACGTGCTTTGATTAACTTTTTAACACAATATAGCAATCTTTGTTTATAGGGTCTAAGTGACTTCGTCAACTCTAACATAACCTTGATTGGCAAGTCCTTAATTTCTTAGTCAAAATAATAAGAATTCTTTGTATCATCAATTGTATTTCCGTGAGACTTTATTTGATTTATCAATTTAGACAATCTATAGAAGTATTCATTCAAACTTAGTTTTTCTTTCATACTCAAAATCCCTCTTCAAAGATTAACGTTTGATTATTGTCACCTTTGAATCTCTTTCACAAACTCTCATTGAAGAGTCTCATGCTTTCTTAACTGTTTTTACTCTGATATCCTTGAAAATATGATTAATTAAACTTTTTTTAATCATTCAAAAAAACTTTAGTATATATAATTTTTTTTCTTTTCAATGTTGGGTGTTGTATTCAGTTGTATAATGACTTCTTGATATTATACTCTATTTGTATAAATTCTAAGATATCTAAAAATGTAAACTAAGTTTCTAATTTTATAGCTCAAAAATCATAATTTTCTCCTTCAAATATTGGACATTGTCATATTGTTGAAGTATCTAAGATCATCATTTTAATTTTTTATTTTTGCAATGATCTACGCTCATGGAAGGATTTGCCACTCTAATATCACATTGTTGGTGGTATTCTAAAGGTGCACTTTTTTGCAGTATAAAATTTAGAATATGAAAAAATAATTTGAAAATTGAATTTACCCCTTTTTACTGTATTTCTTTATATATATATATATATATATATATATATATATATATATATATATATATATATATATATATATATATATATATATACTTACTTTAGATAACAACATATAGACAATATTATAGTAACTAGAAAGTCTTTTCAACTATTTTCTCTAGAATTTGTATAGCATTTGAAAAAAAAAATCTAATCAAGATGTTGAAATTTTTGTTATGCTGCTAAAAAAATAATCCATAATTTGATAATGAATGACAACTAATAAAAAAATATAATGTGTCATTAAATAGCTCTAGACAAGTGAACAAATTAAATATGTTTTGGTAAATGTAAAATTAATGAGTTTTAACTTTAACTTTTAATTTTTTTTTATTTTATAAAAATTTGAATCATTCCACTGAATTTTTATAATTTACTAATATTTATTTTAGTTTCTGTAAAATATATGCATAACTTTGAATAATTGTTTTCAACACATAATTAATTAATATCATATAATATTAAGAATAAAGATGACGATTTCAATTTTACAAGGATAAAAACAGAAGATATTGTACAAAAATCAAAAATTAAAAGTCTTAGGAATTAAAAATATATTTAAGCCCTAGACTTCAGCTGTGAGTTTTAGTTGGGCCAAACCATGAAATGGATCAATCTGTACATGACACATGGGAAAACCGAGGCCAAGATTGAGAAGCTCATCTTCAACGAACTTTATTTGACTCATTCTCTTTTTTCTTTGTATAGAAAAAACATAGGACATGGCGTGGGAATACCCTATTGTGTGATCAAATCAGAAGAAACAGTGTCCATTTTGAAACATTAATCGTAATCTGCTGTGTGGAAAAAAAGAAATTAATGGCCTGACACTTACCAAGAGTGGATCACCTTGAGTCTTTCATCAAAGTGCTTATTTTTTTTTTTTCTTAAAAGGAGAAATTTCTTTGCATGATAAACATTTGTCAAAATACCTTTGGCCTAACTGATCATTATGACATATCCTTTGGTACATGAAATTAACAGTGACATGATACTGGTGGGGTGTGTACCTGTTTTGACTCAAAGTAGTTATCCGAGGTGGCCATTCAAATTGTGGGGAAGAAGAGAAAAAGAGATAAACAAGGAGGGACCTCCACGTGATACAAAAGGTTGGCACATATTTTATTTTAAGCATGGCCAATTATAGATTGCAGTAATTGGCCTTATGAAACATGAAAAGAAGATTATAGCTCTTCAAAGTCCATAAGAATACTTCTCAAATTGAAATCTTTCACAAAGAATCCAAAAATGTGAATGTGGGTTTCCCCAAGTTGTGACTTGAGACTGTCATTAAAGGTTTGGAATATTTTTATATAAATATGTTTTTGCATGAAATAGATCCTGATATTATCAATGCGTTTTTGTCAACAAACCATGCCAAATAAACGTGCAATTCTCAACTATTGTGAGTAATCAAGCAGTAATATTTCGTGAAATCTTCTGTAATTTAGCAATGTATCTTGGAAAAACCTTCTGCTTAGACTTAAGAGGTATATTACCGATTTAAAATAGTTTAATTTAATCATCATAGGTAGATAAAATAATTTATATATTGTCTTATTGGCAGAAATTATAGGACCAGTAGGTCTTACTACAACTATGTAATAATGAGGGTTTAAGTTCAAAAGATCTAAGATGAATATCTTTTAAAAATAGGTCTTATTATATGTAGTGATTAGGGTTCACGATACGATTAAGAAATGTAAGATAAAATATTTTTAAAATAAGAACATTTATATACATATGTAATTTAGATAGTCAAAACAGTCAAAACAATATATATTAACTTTTGTATTAAATATATTAGTAGATAAATAACGAGTTAGGAATTTTATTAAAAAAAGTTACTAATACACTTGCTGTAAATATAATCTGTGACATTTTTAACATGATTTTAATAAATTTTATATCATTAATGTTTTTACTAATGTTCTTAAGATATTGGTTAACATGTGTAATTAAATGTAGGTGTTGAAACTCCAATTGACTAAAAGAAAAATAATCAAGCTAAATTGCTTTGGCTTATGCTTCAATTGGATTAACTTTTTTTTATTGAACCTAACAGTTCGATTTGTGGTTGGTATATTCTAAAATTCAAAGCACGCCGCAAAGTTATTGATATAAAGTTATATTTTCCTTTTTTTTTCAATCAATTTGATAGTGTCATTTAATGTGATTAGAAAAACCTACCAAATACAATATTATTTACTGTATCAAAAGTGGAGATAAATTACAGAGATAATTAAATTTCAACTTCGGACAATTGCTAGTAGAACTTTTCAATAAAGAGTAGAAAATTTATCATTTAATTGAATTTTTATCATTTTCATTTTATTGATAATTTTCCTTATACTACTATCATAGTTGCGAGTATAATTTTGTAATAAAAAATATTAGAATTGGTAAATAATAATAATAATAATAATAATACTAAATTGGTAAAATTTGCAAAATAATTCAAATTAAATAAAAAATTATTTATATTTAATATTATAATTAAATCACATTGCATATAAATTTTATATTTAATTCGGATAATTTTTTAATATATAGTTGAACTAGACCGTGCTTAATTAAACGTTAATATTGATTTTACTGACATACTCTTAGTTTTACTTCAGTGATCAAATGCTATAACAATCAAACTTTTATAATTTTCATTTATCTTTTAAATTATTTCAACTCAAAAAATTAAGTTAATTGCTATAATTAAATATTAATTTAGTATTGATGTTATCTTATTAACGTTGTTTTTTTAAAAATCTCATGAAAAAATGGAAATTTATAACAAAACTAGTCTTAAATTTAAAATATCGAGAATTCTCTTATACTCTTATAATCACTTACACTTTGTGTACTATAATTATTGAATTTTGTATGGATAAAATAACTTTTTTATGGTATTCATAATATATAACGAACTGCTTAATATATACGTGTGAGTGACACCCTTATGATTCTTTGACAAACGGGAATTGTATCATTTGTTATGGAGCAATCTTAAATTTAACTGTTAATCTATTTGCCATGACTTAATATATAAGTTATTAATGTAAAAAAGAGTTACATAAAAGTACTATTATTATACTTTGTTTTTATATTTGTTTGGACAAAGGTGGCAATTTCTTTTTTCATAAATGCTCGATGGTGGAGTTCATGATTGATTGAACAAAGAGGACATCACATGATCTCTGATAAAATCAGAGTCTTAGCTTACACTTAAAGTCAAAGACAAGTATATGATAGTCATAAAGTTCAGCAGCCATACGCATATTATTACATGAAGGAGAAACTCAATAAATTTTTAAACGACAATATCAATTATTTTCATTATCAACAAAAAGGGAAAACCATATATATATATATATATATATATATATATATATATATATATATATATATATATATATATATATATATATATATATATATAGGACCTATAGTTTATTTTTCCATTATATGCAAATAGATATGGAAAAAAAAGCTTTTTTATACAAAAAATTATAATAACTTAGGTCTGGCTAACTTATCTCAATGCAAAATCTTAAAAGAAAAGTTAAAATAGTATATTTGAGTCGGTCAAACCACTTTTTAAACTTAACAAATCCGGATGCGTTTATTTTTAAAAAATAAAAATAATATAATAATATATTACATTTTTACTATGGACATTATTAAATTGAAAAACCGTATCCGTCTATTTTAATTAAAATTTTAAAATAGAAAAAAGTGTAAAATATTTGTATCAGTCAATAAAATAGAGTGTGTGCATTAAACGCAAAAGAAAAAAAATAATACAACACTTAAATCCCTAAGATGACAGTATTACAAATTATATTTTTGATATTAATGTTTTTTTCTAGGAGGTAATAAAGTTTAGGTGTTTTGACAAAAAAAAAATAATAATAAATTTAGTGATGGTTGATAAATTAATTTCTAGTTGATACGTTACATGTAGGTAATAACTTCTTCTAGTTTATACTTTTTGAACGGATAGATAAGCTTATTATATTAGAAAAAATAAATAGAAAATTAGTTGATAAATATGAAATGATATAAAATAATATAATTATATAAGTTTTATTATATAAATAAAATTTGTGTTTTTAGATAAAAGTATATTATTATGTAGATTTTAAGAAAAAATAAATAAATTTTCATTAGTCAAATAAGTTCGTAACTACTTATTGACCTTAATAAACACATTGTAAATAGATAGCTTAAAGGTATGTTTAGGAAAACTAACAGATCAGCTAGCTACTTGGTAATTGATAAGTTAGCTTCGAGTTAATATCCTAACTATTAACTGGTAGATTTTAAGTTGATAAGCTAGCTTATTTTATTAGAAGTGTTTAGTAAATTAGTTGCTAAACTAATTGGTAAATGTAAAATAACATAAAAGATATAATTATGTGTTTTATTGTGCAAATGAAATTTATACTTTTTCTATACAAAAATATATATTATGTAATTATAATTTTAGACTTTTTTAAAAAATAATTATAGTACATATGATAATGTATATCTTTTATTTCTCTTTGATATATTTATTTTATACTGCATAGACTTTTTTATTTGAACAGGTCATTTAATTTATATTAGTTGATATAATGAGTATTAATTAAATTTAATTTTTATTTATTTGAATAAATTTAATTTTTTTATTTCTCCATTTAAGCTAATATTCAATTTAATTTAATTTTTACAATTTTCACTCTTTTGTAATTTTCATAAAGAATCATGTAATGAAACATTAGTTAGTTCAATTTATAATATTAATTTTTTTAATTTGATCTAAAATTAAAAAGTAACCCAACAATATTAAAAATGTAATAATAAATTGATTTTATAAAATTGAAATGAGTAGCAACATGTAAAAATAAATTAAAAATAATGAAAAACCTATCAAATACGAAGGTAGTGATATAAGAAAATTAAATAAGTTACAAGTTACAACTTATAAAGTATAAATTTATAAAATAAGATACTTTTAAATACTTATTACTATTGTTTTAGTAATTAAACTAGTTTATAAACTAGTCTAATAAGTTTATTGGTTTAATCAAACAAATTCTTAAAATCTAAGCACGTGATATACACATAAATATATCAAAGAGAAATAAAAGATGTACATTATCATGACAAAACAAAATAGTATAATATTTACTCATGTAATGAAGTAAGTAAATTTTATTGTAAACAATATATGATTCGTCTCAATAAAACTTATACATGTCAATAAATGAAAAAAAGAAACAAATACATTGTTTTTACGGTTTGAAAAAGTTGGATGCCATAAGATGGTATACCACTTGCACCATTAAGCTTTAAAAAGTTAAAAAGAAATGAGTTTAGAAATTACAAGTCATTAATAAATATATATTTTTACATAGGAGACTATCTCATAAACATATTTATTAATCAATTTGATTTTTTTTAATCACAAGATACCTCATGAAACAACCGTCATTTCAAGTTAAATTGTATGTTATGTTAAGGTCTTGATAAATTAACCTCTTTGAATATCTGAATTATATTTTTAAGAGAGCAAGAATCTTACTCATATGTATCCTTATTAATAAATCACGTTTGAAAGAACTATAACAGTGATTTGCTGAACGAGGGATGAAAGCATCTAGGGACAATTGACAAAAAAAAAGAAATATGAGTTTTATGCCAAAATTTAGTAAATTCACATGATTGAAGAGAATGAATTATATATAAAAAAAAAAAAAACTAGAATCGTCTGATTGTAGAAAGTTCAAGCTCTTTAACTGATTTGCTGACATTATTATTGTTTGTTCTTTTTATCATTTATACATGTCAATTTCATTCTCAAACCATAATTTGTGATTACAATATTCAAGAAAAACTACTACACAAGTCATAATTATAATAATTATCCTACATGGACAATAAAAATCCTACCCTATAATTTTTAAATTTCTTTTAACGTAAAATTACTTTTACTTTACCATTTCTTCAAAACATTACATCTTTATGACAAAAATTAAATACAATTTCTAAATTACAAAATTAAAAAATAAAACAAAACCCAAAAAAATAAACTTTAAGAAACGAATTAAAAATCTGAAATGTACTTTGTAACCACAACTCTTCCTGAATTATTTCAAAAGAAAAAAAAAATACTTTAAATCGTACCTCTAAATGCAATTTCTATCTTTGTATCGGAAAAAAAATTGATTAAAATCATACTTCGTAACATAACTTTTTATACATTTTTTTATAAAAAACAAAACTAAAAATTATACTTAAAATCACAATTGGCAAAGTCATATTTTCAAATACAAGTTACCCAATTACATAATCTCTGAAAAAAAACACTCATTTCACACTCACTTCATCAAATTGAGAAAATAATTACACCATTTTGCCTCTAACGCTCTCACATTCAAAAGGTCACATTCGACCGTCCATTCCAAAAATCCAAAAGCTTATAGTAGAAGATTCCTTTTTATTTATTCTTTTTTATTGATAAAATTTATTACGAAAGTGACAATTTTCACACACACACACACACATATATATATATATATATATATATATATATATATATAAAAGCAGGCAATATTCCCTTAATTCGTTGTTGTCTTTTTAATTGCAAATTTTGATTGATGCAACATATTATAAGGCATGTTATATTTAGATGTGGAGTGGGGTATTAAAAATATTAAAATTCTTTAGCACTTGGAATTATAATTTAACTTAGGCTTAAATTAATTATAATATTTTTTTTTCATTAGCAAAATACAGGTTTTGGAATAAATATGTGGCTAATGGTAAGGGTTTTTACAAGTTAAGTATTTAGTTCGTCTTATTTTGTATCTTCAAACATTTTGATCAATAAAAATTATAAAACTATATATTTACAAGACAATACATTGGTACAGTATATCTCTTACTTTTAGGAATAACAAGTCTTTGTTATGAAATTTATAACAGGTTTCACTTTCTAACTATATATTTTTTATTTGAATAGAACTCAAAATTTTATTTAATACTTTTTATGTTTCTTTTTTAAGTATTGGATTTTTGAGAAATTCTCTTGTTTATATAATTCAAGATCGCATCAATTACTCCTTTATTAATTATATTCTGGTATAAATTTTTTATTTTTAAATAATTTAGTTTTGTAGATGAAGAGAGAAAAAAATAAAATAAAAGCTACATAACTATTTTTATCATAATTTATAAAATTTATTATCTATTTAAATTCCTACAAAAGCAATCTTAAAAAAAATCAGATTAAATAGAACAGAAGTATATATAAGCTTAGTTTCACTCAAATCAATAACATATTACTACTAAATAAGCAATATGACATGTAATAAATATAATAAAATTAATTAAAAATATCAAATATCTTATTTATAAGTTCTTATTAACCTGAATTTCTAATATATTTGGTTAATGTAATGCTACATATGTTGCACTTTGCGCGACAGAACATTTAAAGTGGCTAAAAAAATTCTTAGGGACCATGACCAACCACTTCATGCAACATTCTAAAATTCATATTTGTAAGAGACGAGAAGCTTAAAGAAACTGTGTTTGGTGAACACATAGGACCATTACAGAGTTCATGTTTTATCAGTGAATTTTTAGTAATTAATTTATATAACTTTTTTTAAAAAACGATGAGAAAAGTGCAACCATCTTTAGATGCAAATTCTAAAAGGAAAAGATGTTGGAGGTTTATTTATTCTTTCTCTTCTTAAAAATGTTTTAAGAAAAAGTTTCATTGTTCTAGCCTCTCCTATTAGACACTCACGAGGGTTGTTGACGTGGCTTATATAAGACGATATATTTTACCAAAAGAAACTGTAAAATTGATGCGTAAAAATGATGAGTACATAACTATAACAATAATGTGAAATTGAGAGGTGTTCACTTTGTAATGATGAGAGTTTAATAAGAAATAAAAAGGTTTGAAATGTATGAAATTTCATTATTAGTAGTATTAAGATCTTGTAAGATATAAGAATAGGTTGAAGGATTTAATAAAGTGGGCTTATGCTTAAAGTAAGAGAAATAATATGAGATTGGAAATGGATGTTTTATATATAATTAGGAAAAAGGTAATAATTTTTGCATTCCCCACTTTCACGTGAGTGGAGTAGGACTTGAAATCCAGCTGCTCCCCACTACTGTTAACTCATACACCACTCCAGAGACTCACTCCTCCAAAAACAAATGTCTATGGCTAAGCTTTCCGCCTCCAAACCTTGAACAACCAAACAAACCCAAAACGGAAAATGCATCGTCCTAGCAGAAGGCCAACGGCGCTACTCCTCCCTCTGCTGCTACAGATAATCCGGCTGGCCTCTTGCGGTGGTCCCACGGCGGCGTCCTCCGACGCGGTGTGGCTGCTGTCGTTTAAACGGGATGCGGACCAAGACAACAGACTCCTCTACACGCTGAACGAGCCCTACGACTACTGCGAGTGGGAGGGGGTGAAGTGCGCACAGGGGAGAGTAGTCCGTTACGTGGTGCAGTCCATGGGCCTGCGCGGCCCATTCCCTCCGGACACCTTGGCCAAACTGGACCAGCTCCGCGTATTGAGCCTCCGCAACAACTCCCTCTTCGGGCCCATCCCCGATCTCTCCCCTCTCACCAACCTCAAGTCTCTCTTCCTCGACCACAACAACTTCTCCGGTTCCTTCCCACCCTCTCTCCTCCTCCTCCACCGCATCCTCACTCTCTCCCTCTCCCACAACAACCTCTCCGGTTCAATCCCGGTTCGGCTCACTCTCCTCGACCGTCTCATCGCCCTCCGTCTCGACTCCAACAACTTCTCCGGCACGCTCCCTCCTCTCAACCAAACCGCTCTCAGACTCCTCAATGTCTCCAACAACAACCTCACTGGTCCTGTTCCCGTCACTCCCACACTGTCTAAACTCAACGCTGCCTCCTTTTCTGGAAACCCTGGCCTCTGCGGGGAGATTGTTCACAGAGACTGTGGCTCCGGCTCCCGCTTCTTCGGCCCCGCCACGGCGTCCTCCACGGCGCCGTTGAGCCAGAGCGAACAGTCTCAGGGTATTCTGGTTGTGCCTGCTTCCGCCAAAGCAAGGCGTCATCAGAAGACCGGGCTGGTGGTTGTGGGTTGTGTTGTGGCGGCTGTGCTTGTGAGTGTTTTTGTTGTGTCCGTGGTTTCGCTGGTGAGAAGGAGGCAGGCGGCGGCGGGGAAAGCGGCGGTTGTGGAGGGGGGTGAGGTGGAGGAGGGTGTGGAGGAGGAGAGGGAGGTGAAGGTGAGGAGGATGGAGGAGGCGCACAGGAGTGGGAAGCTTGTGTTCTGCTGCGGGGAGGTGCAGCAGTATACGCTGGAGATGCTGATGCGTGCTTCGGCGGAGTTGCTGGGGAGGGGCAGCGTGGGGACGACGTACAAGGCGGTGATGGATTCGCGGTTGATTGTGACGGTGAAGAGGTTGGATGGGGGGAAGAGTGGGGGGAGTGATGGGGTAGTGTTTGAGCGCCACATGGAGGTTGTGGGGAGGCTTCGCCACCCCAATTTGGTGCCTTTGAAGGCTTATTTTCAGGCCAAAGGAGAGAGGCTTGTCATATATGATTATCAGCCCAATGGCAGCCTCTTCAACCTCGTTCACGGTACTCACTTTCCATTTATTAACATCAATTATGAATTCAACTGCACTGTTTAGTCGGTCCTATGTGTATGAACTTTTCGTTTAAGTAAAAAAAGTGTGAAATGAACCAAATTTCTTTCCATAATTCATGCAATTCTCTTACACTTGATATCGAATTTTGTTTCTAAAAGTTTCAATGCATGAGTTGATTTTGATTTTCGCAAGTTTAATTTTTTTATCTTTTCCACTTATTGTAAATGCTTTGTTCTTCACTTGTATTGTTCGTGCCGGTCACATTGCACTTTTGTGTTTTCTGCACTGTGAATAAGGTTGTGAACTTGAAGTCTGGTCACTGTTTCATCATATTTCGGGAAAGTATAGATTAGTGTGACTATGCAACAACAGTTGCATCTTCGGTACAAAAGAATCTGAAAACATTGCCTTTGCAGTCGAAATGGCAATGATGTGCCATTTTCAAAACCTTCATTCTGATGTGAAATTGGGTTTTGGAGTTGAAGTTTCGAACAAGACTGAGCATAAATGTTGTGGGGTATGGTGCGTCGATTAGAGTTTGAACTGATGGATGATGTGTTGTTCTGCTACTGGTTGTTGTATGTGGAATGGTACGCTGTGTCAGATAGGTCATTGTATTGTTTGTTTCCTTTTTTATTGTTTTTTCAGTCGACTTTTCCTTATGAGCAATGGCTTTCGGGGGGTTGGTGGTACCCGATATCGACAGTCACGGGGCTGGGTTGTTTTTGGTACTGTTTGGACTTTTATTTTTGGTTGGGTTGTGTGATATGTTTGGATTATTTTCATGCCAGGTTGACCTTTTGTGGAGCTAAATGCATTTTTATTTCAAAATTTTTAATTTTTATGGTTATTGGTTCTCGGAATTCTTTATGTAGTCTATTGCTGGGGGACCGATCTGTTTCACTTTTTTCCATTATTTCTTAACTAATATAAGTGTTGCATGTGCAGGGTCAAGATCAGCGAGGGCGAAGCCTTTGCATTGGACTTCATGCTTGAAAATAGCCGAAGATGTGGCACAAGGACTTGCTTATATACATCAAGTTTCAACTCTAATTCATGGCAACCTCAAATCTTCTAACGTCCTTCTTGGGACGGACTTTGAAGCTTGTATTACGGACTATTGTTTGTCCTTCTTTGCAGATTCTTCGTTCACTGAAGATCCAGATTCTGCGGGTTATAGAGCACCCGAGGCTCGCAACTCTAGTCGCAGAGCCACTTCCAAGTCTGATGTTTATGCTTTTGGAGTGCTCCTACTAGAGCTTTTGACGGGTAAACAACCTTCCCAACAACCCTTTCTTGCACCAGCGGATTTGCAAGATTGGGTGAGAGCAATGAGGGATGATGATGGCAGTGAAGACAACCGGCTAGAGATGCTCACGGAGGTTGCCAGTATTTGCAGTGCAACGTCTCCGGAGCAGAGGCCAGCAATGTGGCAAGTCCTTAAGATGATACAGGGAATAAAGGACAGCGTTTCCATGGAAGATACTTCATTTACTGGGCTCTCCTAGTTTCTGAACTATATCCATCTAAACCTCACTGGGTTGTATGCGGAGAAGATAATCACACCTTGTCCTCTTGTTGAAAATGAAAGAAATTGCTCGTGGAAGAACATGGACGAATGATTTTACAAGCCAGGTTGAAAGATGAAGCACCCATTTTTGGCGAAATCTCACGAAGTATACAGTGAAAAATGCAGAAGCATCGGATGTTACGGTCTTATTATCTGCTGGTTTGTGCAGTTTTTTATTAGTTCTATGGACACAGTAAAATAGAGTTTGAATGCATTTGAGCTTATTCAAAATTTCTCCGTTAAAAAAACTAAAAAAGGGGGAAGACTTGACTGGTAGAGATGTGCACACACAGCGGATGGTTGAAGAAAAGCTTAAATCACCTTTACTCCAAGCACGAGTAGTATTTTTTGTTGTTTATGTGTATATTGAAATTCAGAAATATATATTTGAAATTCATAAAAATATTTACATTTTTTATCCAACATTAGTCTCAGCGCCCTCCTTTTGGTTGAGTTTGTTTCTTCTGTCAAACGCAACTACGTCAGACTCCACCGTTCTACTCTAATCTGTCACACCGCTACACCTAGGTGTGGGGGCATGCAAAGGACCTTTGTTTTTGGTAAATGAACTTTGAAAGGGATTCAACTTCAAAACTCTGCTAGCAAGAGATACGACTATCTCTCTAGTTTTGATCAGTAGTATTTTTTTGGTTTGTAATTCTTTTTCCAAAGTTAGAGGTTTATCCTGATTTCTTTTTATTAATTGTTTTAATTTAATGATTATTTGGTCTTATTATTTATATTAATATTTATTAGATTGTTATTCAAACTTATTCCAAATTTTGTATCAATTCTAATTCTAATTTGATTGTAATAAAATTCTTTATAAGATAAATATATTCAAATTTATTTGTTGATATTAATATTTTATTATTCTTAATTATTCGAGTAAGAAAGATACGTTGGAATCTTACTTATTATTATACCATCCATATTTTTTTAAGGCTATTATTACAAAGTCCATCTTTTTTTAGGGATATGATATTTTCATAGTAGGTTGGAATTCTATCTATATCTACATAATCTCTTAGTCTTGAAATATAAGAATTTTATATTTCAAGACTTTTTTAAGGTCTTGAAAGATAAGACTTTTTTCAAGGTAAGTTAAAATGATACACGATAGATCAAAATCTTATATGACTACACGATAGGTCAAAATCTTACATATAATTGTAGGATTCTTTATAATTGATTTACTAAGACCTTTTTAGTATAGGTAGTAATCTTACTTATAACTACATATTTTTTCAGTTTTGAGCAATAAAACATTTTCGAAATAGGTCAGAATCGTACCTATCACTATATATCCTTTCAATCTTGAGTTATAAGACTTTTTTACGATAAGTTAGAATTGTGCCTATCATTACATGTTTGTATATTTTCGATAGTTTAATTGTGATTTGTGCATTCATTCTTATGATTTTTATTGTAAATGAGAGGTATTCCTTTATCTCAGTTTTGAAATTTCAAAGTTATATTATAATGCAACGCAATTTTAGTAAAAAAAAATTGGACTTGTATATCTTTGAAGTTTTAACTTCCATAGGACTCTCTTTTGTACTGCAATTAGAGTCTGTAGGACTTATCATCCTTATACCAAGCACTTGTATGGGTTCTTTTGATCTTGGAACAAGAATCCTCATCTTCCTCTCAACAATTCTCTCAATGGATATCAAACTCGTGATCTTGGTTCTGATACTAATTATTAAATCGAGGGCTTACCCCTAGGCCAAAGGCTAAAACTCATGTAAGAGTGCAACTATTTCTACTTAAAAGCATAGCAGTCAAAGTGTCACAATTTGATTGTGACTTGACCTATTTGACCTACACCATAAACAATTGATGCACCTTGTAACATAAAGCACTTGTCGACCCTTTCTCTTGTTAACCCTTAGCATCAAAATCCTTAAAACACTCGTAGATCATTTTCTTCATAAAAATCGTGATGTGGCGATGAAGACACATTATGACACGAAGGTCACAATATGACTTTAAAGCCAACATAAGGTATTAGGGTTGTTTTTGGTTGGTGAAGACTATTTCTTCTAAGTTTGTTTATTCTTTAAAAGTTCACTAGATATGAGAAATGAGAACCCTTAACTATTATTGTAAAGGAAAAGTTAGAAACACACAAAAATGTATACAGATAACATCATTTATCAAAATATTTTTTTTATCATCTTATTATACTTTTAAATAGATAGTAATATAAAATTATTTTTAATTTTACTAGCATAGTGATATATTTTTTCTCTTAAAAAAAAAATAATTTTCACAACTTTTTTTAATGTAACAAAATAATTAAGAGATGTTTATTTAATGTTTGAAATAATTATTTGAATTAATTATTTGAAATAATTAACAAAATTAGAAAGACTTTATATCATCAAAATAATTAAATACAACATATTTAATTGATAATACCTAAACCATAGAGATAAAAAATCATCTTGGAGATATAACATTATTAGAAAGAAGTATATAAATTAGATGTCAAATTTATTTAGTTTAAAGAAAAACAAACTCGATGTGTAGAAGAATAAGGCATGTAAAAAATAGATGTAAATATAAGAGATTAATAAGATGATGATATAATTTTTAGAAGGATAATAATTTAGTACTATTATATTAACAATAATTTTTAATTGAAGTTAAACATATATTTGGTTTAAAGTAGTGACTTTAAGTCATTATGTTAAGTTTTATTTTCCATCTAGGATGTGTTGTATTTGTAAAGGTTATGTTAAGTGTTCCTTTCCATCTAGGATGTGTTGTATTTGTAAGGGCTTTATTCCTTTTTAGGGTTCTTTGGGTAAGCTTAGATTTTGGAAGACTCATTAGAAAGATATAGGATTTTAAAAAAACAAGTTCCGAAATCTCAAAATTCAGTTGAATTCTGAAAGGTTTGGTAATACTTTTGTTACCATCAAAGCTATGTAGGATACAATATGGGGAAAAGGATTATGACTATGTTTTTCTAATTGACACAATTCAAAAATAGGTGGACAATATAGACAAACTCAAAACATGTTGCAGATTGACAAGGCTAGGATGAACAATTGAGCATGGATGAGATAAGGGGAATCCATTATCAAGCCAGCATGATGAGAGGGTCGAAGATGGTAAAGACCATGAGACTATGGATGACAACTAGGCAAGGTAGTATAGGTTTGACTATCTCATTCTTATCCCTAAAATAAAAATTCATCCTCATCCCCATCTTCATCCCTAACTTAATAGGTATGAATTTTTTGTCCCATCCTCATTCTCATCGAGGGATGGGTATAGCCATACTCGTACTCGTTTCCTTACTCTTCCAAATATTAATTAAATATTTCTTTTATGCAAATAAAAATCACAATAAAGAAAACATGATATTATCAAATATTCAATGTTAAAAGAATACACATTTTCTTTTCTTCAATTTCAAAAAAGAAATTATAATTATATAAACATCAATTGAAAGTATCAAATAACAAGATATAGGTCAAATAATTATAGAAAATAGTAAAAATGATCAAACATATGACCTATAAATAAGTTACGAAACTAAGGACTAAATAAGGTTTTAGGTTACCTAATAAATTAAAGGTGTTTTAGTGATTTAAAATGGTAATGGGTACGAGGACAGACATGGGTATTGGGACGGAAACATGATAGATATATGACTTTTTTACCTAATTAGCACATTTTTAGTTTTTATTTCTCTCAATATCATCCTTTATTTTTTATTTCCTTCAATAGCACTCTTTATTTTTTAATTCTTAAAATAACACTCTTTTGTTTTCTACAATAACACTCTTTTTTTTTTGTAATAGTTATTAAAAATTGTAATTATTAGTTTATTAAAATTAAGATAAAAAATAATGTAAAAATAACTAAATTAAATATTTTATAGGTTTTTAAATTAATTAATTATAATAGGAAAAAATGATAAATTATTTATTTTATATTTTATACTAAATTTAAATTTGGCATAATAAATTATATTAAAATAAATTATAATCATTTTGTGATTGTATTTTTATATTAAAATTGATATTGGAAGAAAAAATTATAATAAATTATAAAATTGTTATTTTAATTAAAATTTGTATTTTTAGTTTGTTTAACAAATATCTAAACAATTAATGGCAAAAATCAAATAAAAATTTGATAAAGATAAAATTTAATTTTTGATAAAGATAAAATTTAATTTTTGATAAAGATAATTTTTTATTTTTGATAAAGATAGAATTTTGTTTTTGATAGAGATAAATTTTGATATTTTATTAAAGATATCATTTGATTTTTTATAAATAAGAAATTTGATTTTCCATAAAGATGTAATTGATTTTTGGATAAAGATAAAATTTGAGTTTTGATAAACATAAAATTTATGTTTCATTTCACACAAAATATTTCCTATACCATTAACTAAACTATTTAGTGAATATGTGATTGTCATTTATTTTCCTCTTTATGTTCAATGTGTATTCCATCATTTCAATAATTAACAATTTTTAAGTAATAAACATAATATTTAAAAGCAAGTCATAAATAAATTAAACTTTATTTAAAATTTTTAAACCATTTAATTAATATTTATTTGCAAAAATAATTTAACAAATTTATTTTATTGTTACTATTAATTATTTATATATTTTTAACAAATGAAAAATACAAATTTTAATTCAAATAACAATTTTATAATTTATTATAACTTTTTCTTCCAATATCATTTTTTTAATACAAAAATACAACCAGTAAATTATTATAATAAAATACAATCACAAAATCGTAATAATAATAATAAATAATAATCATAATTAATATACTGATTATACATTAATTAAAGAATAAAAAAATAAAAGAGTGTTATTTCAGGAATTAAAGAATAAAAAGTGCTATTGAGGAAAATAAAAAAATAAAAAGTGCTATTGAGGAGAATAAAAACTAAAAATATGCTAATTAGGTAAAAATTGGGAATTACCATATCCATACCTATAACTTAGGAATTTCTCGTCAAAATCAAGATGAGTTCAGACAATACACGATGGGACGAGTCCATTTATTATCCTTATATAAGACTCATATTCAACGTCAATCATTTGTCCCAAACTCCCATCCTATAAGAAAACAAAATCTTTATTAAAAGAGATGACATATTCAAAAAAATGAGTGATACAAATAATGGATAATAAATTAAATTAAGATCTAGAGACATAAATAACATTATCAATTGGAAATAGAAGACAAAATATAAACAATACCAATACCATAAGAGGAGGCCCAAGAAGCTAAAAAACTAAAACTGGAAAGGGAAGAGAAAAGAAACTTATACCATAGATGTAATTAGTAGCTCTAGAGTCGAGGACCCAAGGACTGATACAGGTGGACTGAGTGAGACTAGCAAATGAGGGAAAACATATGTTTAGCGTTCCTCATACCATTTCATAAACTCATGAATGATCGAAAGTGAACCACAAGTATTAGATGAAATGAGGCCCAAAGTATGGGATAGAGACGGTACTGTCTGGGCAATAACAACGGATCGAGTAGGACGATCATGCAATACATAACACCTGTGAATCATATAACCTAATCTATAGTAATGGTGACATTTGGGATGACTCTTGCCAAATTTGTAAAAGTGTTTACAATCATCTCACTGAGATATCAATGTTGAAGAGTCATTAGTGAAGATAAAATAAGGTATTTTAGTGGATGACTTGCATGACACATGCAACAGGGTGGACCAAACAAAGTTCAAAGGAAGCACATTCGAAAATCCTAAGTTATGATCACAAACAACCGAATACTCTTCTACAAGTCCATATAAAGTCATCAACATAAAAAAAAAGTTTGACGTTGTTCTAATTCTTGAGCATAAGTGGAAGTGGGAGGCAACAATTAATTAAAGTCATGAAGCAGACAATGAACTTTGTCCAAATAGTCAACCATGGAACCATCAAGACTTTTTGGGAGTGATAATACCAGAGATATTTTGATAAACATATGTCATTTGTGTACAATTGTCGAGCTTGTTCCCAGACTCCAAAACAGGTCTCATGGGTGCGAAATATTTGTAAGAGGGAAGGAATGATAGTCAACTTGAGACTGTTGCAGAGTTAAGCATCAATTTGAGACCAACAAGAGCGTTCTTTGTCATTTGTGGATGTTGTTTGTGTAAGATTATCAACATACTTTTGGTCTTAAGCCAAAGTTTCATATTAGATGCCCAAGTATAAATTAGTTTTGTCTAACTTGTCAAGAACATTAGTAATTAGTAAAAGTGGAAGAATCAGACCGAGCATCACTAGGAGAAGTCATTGCGCACTAGAGAGAGAAAAACATGCCCAAAATTATGAGAACGTCAATCGGGCTTCGATCATAAAAGCAAGACTAAATCAAGAAAGAAGACAACAGAGAGGAACCGACATCTATGATCGTGACTGAAAAAGATGTCGGACACGCTATCATACGCAACAACCAGTGAACCTTAATACAGGGACAACGATGACGGTGGAAGTGATAAAGAAAGAAGCTGGAAATCGAAATAAAACACGATCTCCAAAAAGAATTACACCAATAAACAATGAGTAAGAAAAAAACAGAAGTCTCATTTTCACTCTAAACACCATGACGAGATATATTGGAAAGAAACTAAAATAATCTCTCCTTGGGTCTCCAATAAAAGAATATATATATATATATATATATATAGAGAAACCGTGAAAAAAAAAAGTCGCATTGGTTGTATGCTTTCTCTGTTTTTCCTCCACTTTTCACTATCTTCTTCATGTTACCCTTGTAATATACGTGAAGACATAAGCCACTAAATACAGGAATATTTATATTTAATGATGTATATTAACTCGAACTTTGTAATGTCCGTTAGCTGAGGCATTTGTCGTTTCCAGAGACAAAATTGTGGATCTCAATCTCAATGAATTGAAAATGCATCAAGTATAAAGACAATTAACTGACATAGAAAAACACAAGCAGTTTGTGGATATATACATCTGTACAAGAAAAAACAGACTTTCACGCTGTATTGATCACAATTCACAAAATTTGTCAAAATAAAAAACTACAGAACTAACATGAGGCAACTTCACAAGCTACATATCCAAACACCTATGCACGTGTGCAAGTTACCCAACCAACTTATATACCATAAAATCCTTCCTCTGATGTTGCCATGTCTATCTATGCCTACCATCTGTTGTTACAACTTACAATCTACACAGAATTATGACAACTTTCTCCACCAACTAAACTGTATCTCAGCAAAAAAGACCCTGAAAGACAAATTCCAGGAGCCTCGTCCAATTTACATCATACCTGCATGCATGCTGCAAATTTATGAGAATAATTCCAGCGCATGAACACAATCCGAGTTTCAATTATAGGAAGCTAAATAATTACATGTAACATTCAAAAATCATGGACGTTAATTATACTTTTGGTATTACACTGATTCTATTCAGTGTCCACATATTCTGAACCCCATCATATCAAGCGATATGATACACGAGAAATAAGTAAAATACTTACGGAGAAATGGCATAAGCCAGCAATGTAAATAAATCATACACAACTTCCTAGAAAATTAAGGACAGTCGATTTCCACAAGAGCTGTGAACAAATTATAGACCCAATCAGAATTTGCTTTTAGTTCAAGAGAACTTTTCAATGAAAACATTTAATTCCTGACGGAGAAATTAAAGGATGAAACTCATTTTATTGAGGTACATTAGGAAATATTAACTCATTTTATTTTATTTTATTTTCTTAGGTAGTACGTAAAAGATTACAAAATACATTTAGCAAAGTCTTGGGTGTTAAAAGTAGCATGTGAAGAAACAGGGTAAAAATTACCTGCAATCAACTATCCTCTTGTCAAGCGGTGTTGAAATACACCAGGGTTCGATATTCAGAATCATAAATGTCCCTTACTATGAGCTCAAGATCACATCGCATTAATTAAAGCTTGTGCTCGAGGCCTTGACCTCATAATCGTCTCATCACTGTGTTTGATCCATTCTGAGAGTTTCCAGGGCTTCTGCCACTTCCACTTAAACTGTAGCAGCCATTGATGATGACTTCTCTTCCACTTCCAAAGTTTTCCGGCTTGTCCCATGGCAGCTAGCCTCTTTGTTGACAACTCTCCAATGGGTATCATCTGAATATAAAACAATTACAATTAATTTAAAAAAAAAAAAAAACATTATCATCGTCATCAGAAAAACAGAATGGAGCAGGGATACCTTTCGTGCTTCGTCTAAAAATGAAGCCGACTCCGTGACAGACCAATTAACTACTCCAGGAGTGAATTTGAGTTGCTTTGGTGCAGGAAGTGACATTGGAGACAACGGACCACTCATTTCATCAGCAAGGTGTTTTAAGGACCGTGAATTTTCCTGATAATATCAGTCAGAAACTTGATATAAATATAAATGAATGAAAGGTTAAATTAGAAAGATGTCTTGCGTGATCAAGAAGCTACAATAGATATACATGTTTTGACATCTGATAAAATAAAGGTTATGAAGTTCTAGACAGTCACTCAAAATCATCTGCTCCATTAGAAGTAGAATATCCTACATAAAACTATTTCAAATGCTTGTTACCGACAACCTGTAGCTGTCTAATGTTGGAGCAGAAACATTTTACTACACAAACTCATGTTTATTGCAGATAGAATGAGTAAATGCTCACCAATGCCGGTGTATTCAATGTGATGGCAACAGCTTGTTCCCTTATTTTTTCCTCCTTTGCGAGTTCTTTTCTTTGTGCTTCACTTTGTTGTAATAGTGCTACAAGCTCATTTAGTTGCTCTTTCAAATCCTTAAGTTCCGTATTCTTTTCCAACAATTGACACCTGTTAAAGATGATGCTAGCTACCGTTTACTTAGAATATAGGAAACAAGGTGTAAAAGAAATTGGCATTTAATTTTGCCAACCAAAAAAATACCCAGGTAAACAATAGAGCTAATGTCCAATTCAGAAAGTGGATAATCTCAGTAGAAAGGAAATAATCATATCTGGTAACAAAAGCATCTGACAAACTGCTTAGATTTTCTGGTCATTTGCTGAAGATTTATATTTTTCCCTTGGAATTCAGAGAAAAGTTCAAGCTAGAAATTGATAACTCTCTACACCCCAGTCAACAGATATAAATAAAAAGCTAGAAAAGCTAAATTAGTTCCTCAGAATATTCCATACACACCTTGCTTCTGCAGTAGCATTGAACAAATACTGAAGCACATTCTTTGCATCTCCCATTGAGCGTAGCTGGTTCCAACGACCACGGTTGTTTAACGTGCGTTCCCTTTCTTCAGCCTCAGTAAGTTGTGAAGCCATGGCTTTCAAAGCAACTGAAGACATGCACAGCATGTTCTCAAGGGAAGCTATTCTCTCAACTTTTGCATCTGGCGACATGGATAACAGCCTGACAAACAAATGAGAAAACAAGAGAAAGACATGAGTCACAGCTATTGCTCCACAATAGCACCAGAAAGACACCATGCATTTACTGAAGTATGAAAATAAAGTCAACCTCAAATATCTGCTCTTTCCTGTGGGAATACTCTGCCCATCTGAAAACTGATCCTGCTTTAGTAAAGCCAACTCTTCTTCCAGTGCAGCTTGGCTAAAAAAATTCCATCAACAGTCAATAAAGTGAGTTTGCGAGTGTGACATATTGGACTGGAAAGGAAACAGCCGGAAAAATCGTGATCACTCACACTTGATTTTGTTTGTCAAATTCAGCACGAACTTCATGCACATGAACCATGACCTCCACCTCCTGATCAAGCCACTTTTGGAGAGATTTTTCATTGACCTGGACATACAAATCAGGTTAAAATTGTCCAAAACAAATTTATTTGAAATTGTAAATAGCAGAAAAGTCGATTTGAAGGGTATGGTAAGGAACTCTAAAAGCATACAAATTTTATTATGGGAGTAAAGAATTCAACAGCAAAATTTCATTAAATACACTTTAAATAAACTTGTTTGTTGCCCTGATTTATAACTAATACAAAGATCATCAATTTATCAAAGGATTCACAAGGATGACAAAGTTTCACTTATAGTTGGTTCAAGGATAAGTATACCAATTTGAGTGTATTTATCGCAAGTCCTGCTTGACTCTAAAGCCGACAAATTACTTAATACTGTATATAAGCTAAGTATAGGTTATTACCATCCCGGGATGTAGATGTCCATTCGAATAAACTGAAAGAGACAGAAAAATAGTTAGGAAACTATAATATACACACACACAGTAAAAAGAAAGTACTTCGAAGTTTAGTTCTACCAGAGTTGTCACGAGGAGAAGATTTACGGGCTTCCAACAATTCTTTTAGCCTTTTTGTAGCTATTGTTGCTTCCTCTGTCTTCCTTTGAAGAACCTGCAAATAATAATTAACCATCAATTCACTTCATTCTCATTACATAACAATCACAAGGCAATTTTCCATATAATTTTAGATCTTTGACTTACCATTTTTTGGCGATGGTTTAGAGCCTCAAGTTTATGTCTTTCGTATTCATTCTTTCTTCCCTCCTTTTTCAACTGCTTGAAATAAAAACAAGATTAAAGTTACAAGCATATGACACAAGCACGAAAAGTTTCAAGTACAACCACAGTATGATTAACTTATAGAGGACAAAACCAACGCATATGGACAAAATTTTCTAAAGATCAATAACAAATAAAAGAATTAAAGTGTGAAATAAAGTACCATGATGAAGCTAGTAGATATTGGATTTTTGGGTTTTGGGAAAATAAGAGATATTATATAGAGGAGCTTATGATTTATTTTATTCATGAACACTATATATAGAGTAAAAATGTAATAAAATATCAAATATTAACAATATCCTTAAATCTAAATAATAATATTAAATATATTTTTATCTTTATGTAAAACATATTTCTAAGGAACTGAAAGATTTCCTAAAAGCTAATTTAAATAAAAGATATTGAGCAAATATTCTCAACATTTCTCCTTGCCTTAATATCTGTTTATTCAAATTTCAAATTTCACATCTTTATTCAATTTGTTATTCTTCATTGTATTTTTTGTTTTATTAATCTCATCTCTTTTGTCTGTTATGGATTTAATGGTAGTAACTTTGGACCTTTGGTGGATGTTAGAATTGTGGTGTTTTATCTACTTTCTCCTTTTAGACATCAAACTTCTTCAAGAGACATCCATCTTCTTTTTGATTTTGATCTTTCTTATGTTCTTCATTTGTAGCAAAACTTTTGTCTTTCATATGTACTTTTGAATACTTCTAGGTTGTTTGTATCTTTAATCACAAAAATTTTGTTTTCAAAAGACTTGGGCTACACTTAACAAATTTTGATTAAATACTTCAAATATTAATTTGTTTTGAATGAATTTTAATTGCAATTGTCTCTATACATTTCAAAGCAAGTTGTTCTCCATTCCCATTTTTTACTCTAGAAATATTAGATTTGTTGAGCTCTTTGAAAAGTTCTCGATTATGAGTCATGTGGTTTGTACAACCGCTATCAGTAAACCAAACATTTATAGATTTGTTGGTTGTAAGACATGATGTTACAAGAAGTAGTTCCATTTATAATTTTTCCCCTAGAATCTTGAGAGTTTCTTGGGAAAGTTTGGATACATATCTTTTCTACATGTACCAATTGAGCACATTTGTGACATTTTACATTTGGCCTCTACTAACACAATGATGATTATTTTTCTTGCAATAGGGACCAGACAGAAAATCACTATTGTTGTTTTGGTTGTATTTGCTCATTTTGTAGTTGTTGACTTCAAGAGCACTTTCGACAGATTGAAGTAAAATACTTTCAACAACACGATCTTCTCATTAATCTTCATTACTCTTGTACTTGCAAGACATTATCACTCCTCTCAAAAGTAAATTTAGATGGATCCTTTGAATTTTTCTAACAAGTAATAGATGTTTTGTATCATCTCTCCAACACCATTACCAGAATTTTCTCAACTAGTCTAAAATCAAGAAACTCCTTACCTAATAATTTCATCTTGTTAGCAAATACCCAATAATTTGTTTACGTATTCCATAATTGTCTAAAACTCTTTTATCCTTTTCAGCTCAAATTCCCTTATCAAATTTAACACTTTCATGCCTCGAATCCTCTTGTTTTCTTCGTACTCTCCTTTCAAATAATCCCAACTTTCTTTGGGTGACTTTAGGGTCATAATTCAGGTGAGGATCGTTTGTGAAACACTATCAAACAAACATGACATCACATTTGCCTTCTTTGTCCTTTTTTCCTTTTGCATTTTGATTTGGGACATGGTAAGATTTTCAGGCAACGGATCAACGATGTAATCCTCTTCCACTACTTTCAAACGATTAAGAGGGTTAGTATAATGTAAAAGTAATGTCAATGCAATGTTATTAAAACATGTAGATTTCTTAAAAGGAAGGGTGTCAAATAAAATCCGGAAAAAAAGATAGGAGAGATGTCTGTAATTTACTTAAAACAAAATAATAAGACAGTTTCCTTGACGAAGTATTTCAATAACTAATATATAAAACATTAGAAAATAATAAATTCTAGAACAAAACGAATATTAACCTCAATAAACATGCTTGATAAGAAACAGAAGCATAGTGCCCTACAGAATTAGTAACTATTTTTTTGCCATTTCATCTAAAATAAAAATGCAGTTATCAAAGACCAACTCTCCCAAAAGCTTAAGTCATCCAGTGAAGGCTTACAAATGGTTTTAATGTTCTATAACTACCATGTCCCCTCACAACAAAGATCCACCTACAATTGTCCAGACATTCAGTTATATTATTTAAAAGAATGGGGACGACAGGGATCAAACTACTGACCATTTGGTCATAGATACTCTAATACCATGTCATGAACAAATATCAAAATTTTAAAACCAGTATGAAAACTAAAATAGTTCTATATCTACATTAGTCATCAAATGCCATAATTTGATGGGACAGATTAATAAGCACAAGACAATTGCAACATTTAACAAAATTCTGGCATGCCATATGCCTTGAGACAAAACACAGATATTAAAATGTGTGCTTAATAGGGTCTCAAATTAATCATAGTAAGGCACATTAAAACACCTCTGCATTTTTTAAACCATAAAACATATTGATGACATCGGACATCTTTATAAAATTAAGCAAACAACCTGGAGCAGCTCCTTCTCACGAGAAGCCTTCCATTGTCGAAATTGTTCAGCCTCTTGTTTCATTTTATGCTGCAACTGAACCTGCAACACATGCTAATACAATTGTCAAATATGAAAAAAGATCACTTGATAATTCATCCGCTCAACAAAAAATTGAAACTGGCCTTCTGAGCCTTGATATACTGTATCTCAGCCTGCAGTCGTTTTGCAGCTTCTTCACTCTTCTCTTTTTGCTTTAATAGTTGCACCTGGCTTTCTTGTTTCTTCTTGAGGTCTAAAATCTGATATTTCAATATTGAAAAGAAAAATGAATGAAAAAAAGTCTTGGTCAAGAATGACAACCTTATGACTCGAGAATAACATTTAAGGCAAGTAAAAAATCACCTGTGCTTCCAATGCTTTCAACTTTTGGCCACGAACATCTTGGGTTTTGTGTGCTAGCCCATCTGAATTAGTAGCAAGATTCTCTACCTCATGCCATAATCTGTCCCTCTCTTCCTGTCATTGTTAATCCAAAATCCATCACTGGGATAAAAATAGACTTCTAATGCTGCACTTCATAAATATTTAAAATTAAATAAGTCCAGTTCAACCTGCACTTTTCTTTTCTCCTCCTCAAGTTCCATAATTTTTTTCCCGAAGTGCTGTTTGAGTGCCTCAGTATCAACTCCAAAGAGCTTCATCTCAGACTGCAAGGAGAAAAGGGCGATAGATTGAGAAACACAGTTGAAAATCCATGACTATGTTTGAACATAATAGAGAATGATATGATGAAAAAAGCCTATTGTTCACCCACATAAGGAAAATCAAAAAGTTCAAGACTCATTTACTGATGTATTCTCTTTGTGACGTCGTGATAGTAGGACATGAATCAATTAAATAAACAACTAGCACATTCCAATAACCTTCCTGGTTTGCTTTTTGAAAGGTGCTGACTTGGCTAATACTTTGAAATATATTGTGCTGACTTCGTAACAGCTAGATAGGAGCCAGAAAATTGCTTGAGTGATATATTTATATTATGCATAGATTCACAAGTTTGAAACTCATTAAATTTGACGTTTAATAAAAAATGAATTCTGACTTGAGCATAATTAGATTAAAAGATAAATTTGAAAGCAGACATTTATTATCACTTGTATATACAATCTCAAAACAAACTATAAAAATGAAACCTCTTTCTGCTCCAACCGCTTATTCAACTCATTCATCTCTTTATCCATGGTATTTTGTAATAGCACATGCTCCAACTCTTTTTCTGCTTCATCAGTTTCCCTTGAATCATCACCTGCAAAATGGGGAAAGAAAAGGAGTGTCCAAATGTTGAAGACTGAACCAAACGTATAAAAGCTTCACTAAACAAGTCCAAACATAGTGGGGAAAAACTTAACGTCTTAAAACACATAATATAGCAACCAAGAATAGAGCCAATGCTTAATCCCGTATCATTCACCCCCAAGACTCCCGAGTGTATGTCGAATGCTAAACTTCCATAAATGTGTAAATCACTATGTACTAGAAGCAGGAACTGGAAATAAAAAACATACTTTTCCTAATGGAGCAGGAGAACGAGCTATTTATTCCCTCTTCCCATCTACCGGTTTTCAAATTCCTATATGTAGATATTCTTAAATTAAAAAAAAAGGTTTTTTACTAAAAAAAAAGCTTAATTAGTGTCTACCAGATATACTTCCAACCATGGGATGGTCAGACGAATCTAAGCTCTGAAAGCGACTCTCAAGCCCATCACCTTTCATGAGATAAATGTTTCCATCCTGAGAAATAAAGAAAAGGTTAATTAATTGTGAAATAGTTTAATCAACATAAAAAGAAGCAACACGCATTTAAATTTTAAAGATTTTCCGATTCACATACTGCGGGTTCATCGATTTCACATCTCTCTACAAAGGCACATCTACTGCGATATTCATGAAGTTCTCTGTAAAGGTGTTCATTAGTTGCCTCAAGCCAAGCAATCCTTTCCTTAAGAACCTGTACACGAGCAGCAAGATATACATGAAACCAAAAAAAACTCATGACTTAAAGTGCGAGTTTCAGTTATGATAAATACCCGCACTTCTTCAGTAGGAGATGCTCCCCGAGAACAGAGTTCAGCCTGCAAGTACTTCAACTGCTGGCGCATTTGCTGCATCTCATTGGATATTAGATCTCGATTAACCTGTAAAATTAACAATATAGATTATGCATATGAAATGAAACTTGACCAGAATGAATTTTCTTATCTTCCTGAGGCAAAGAACAGAAGAACTTAAAGTAACAAAGAATTTTGGAAACTTACAACAGGCTTATTTTGAATATTGCGAGCACGGTTTGCATACTTGAGAGTGTTGAGAGTTTCCTCGGCATTGACATCAGCAGGACTTATGCAAGCTGGGAAAAGGGAACCATTTTAGGATTGAAAAGCATGTAAAATTTTACTTTGATTAGAGAAACTTTATCATTAATTTATCTATACAGTAATGTATTAGATATACACATTAAAATATCTAATCAATATGTCTAAAAGAAGAATGAAATATCTTCAATTCATCTTGTAGAGTACAAAGCCAGCATATGCTTTTATCTGAATAGCAATGAAAGTGGCAGAAATGGCATCAGAATCTTTTCCGTCAAACTGCATAATGAATTATGTATATATGGCATGTAAAAAAAGGCATCATTAAGTTTTCTTAAAATATAACAAGAGAGATGAAAATACAGTCCATCTGATTTTGTGGTATATGATAGGAAGATACCCAAAAATAAAGAAAAAAAATGTCTTCATGAACCAAGAAGTAAACAAATGTTACTAAAGAACTTGAAATTAGTTAACTGGCTCGTACATTAATAAAATAAAATTTCTACTACAATTAGCTGGCTTACTAAAACAAAATTAACTGAAGGAGAGGATATTTCCTAGTTTAAGTGGATTGAACAAAAGGAAAGCAGGAACATGCTTAAACACGTGAATATTTGGAGCCATGAATCAACTTTCAGCAGTATTACCTATCATAACAGTTTTGCTGTTTCCACCAAGTGAATCCTGCAACAAGGACCAGTGACTTTGGATCAAAAACTTTAATAGAAACTGACATTAAGAAACTAAGAATTATCAGTTCTTGTCTTAAATGGAAAGGGTAAACTCAAAAGAATGTCAACACCAAAATTTAGTTATTTGGTACACCAAATACTTTGAATTTTGTAAGCAGTAGTCAGTTCCTTGAAAGCTCGAATGTCACATATAAGTTGGAGTCCAGAAATATTTATACAGAAGATAGATTCCTTAAAGCTCTGGCTAAATTTTGAAAAATTTAAAGTATATATGTTAAGATACATAATCCATTGCAAGGAATCTTCATGGCATTGCACCATACCACCAAAAAAAGAAAGGTATGGCAAATATGATCTCAGAAAGGCAAAAACAAGAGACAATTAACAAGTATGGCCAGTTCTAAAAGATATCCCAATGGAAACAACATAATGAATCAATGATAGATAAATAGGGGTCATATCACATAACATGAGAGGAGTGGTTAATTGTGAAAGGAACAAATCTTGATGTTTAAGCCATACATTGATGGTGTGTGTACGTGTGTGCTTATGTCAAAGAACAAAATATCTCTAACCTGTAAGAGTCGAGTGAGTTTGCTATCTCGATAGGGAACATGCACACCTTCCTTTCGCTTTTTCTCATCACCCAGCGCACTTATGACATTACCAAGAGCAAGAAGACCTTTGTTGATGTGTATGCCTATTGAAAAATAGTCATTAAATCCTTGTCATTATCATTTTCAATTATTGGAACACTATCTCTGACACAGATATAGAAGGTATTCAGGTCAATGCTGTATTGCTAACCTTCTTTCAAACGAAGACCATCAGAACCTGTTCTTTTAGCTCGTTCAGATCCAGCTAGATCTACCAAATGGAGCTTTGCTGAAAGGTATTCTTCACCCATATCCTCATCTGAAGAGTCATTGGTGGTAGAAACCGAATGGAGTTTGTGCATTTGTTCTAATGTAATTGTGAAAATGGCATGTGACCGACTAGTACAAGCAATAGAGGTACAAGAAGTTATTAGATTAGAAAGATCAAATGTAATGGAAATCATATAAATAACACTTTTTCCATCACTCAAATCTGTTGAGTGGGTTTAGAATCCAGTGGAAATTAAAATAGAAATTTAAAACTTACTTCTATTAGGGAAAAGACAAAGAAAAGCAATCCAAACCATATTATCGACAATCAATAAATATGAAATACAAAAGAAAAGCAAACTATCTTTTAGAGGTTGGTCTTTAATTACTTTGCTCTCCCACTGAGATAATTCCACATAGAAAACATCATCTGATTTTACAATAAAGGATGGTTTTTCATTCAAAACTCACCTTCCTCATACAATTAACACAATTTGGAATTTGGAGTTAAAGCAATTGCTTATTTACTACCACCTCTGGCCCAATATATAGGACCCCATTAACCACTTCACGGGACCTATGTAAATAAGTTAACTTATATAGTGGCATTAACAATCAACCTTTATCTTTTTCCACCTAATTAATGGCTGTATCTCTGCTTATGTTCTTGTTAGTGATCTTCCTTTATCCTCTTGCCAGAGAGTTGAAGTAATAAATTTACCACATTTACTGTTATCATTGACAAGAAAATCTGTTAAGTAATAAGGATATTTTAAAAAAAAAAATGTAGCATCCAATTTGGAGGGGGTTTATTAAAAGAACAAGAGGAAAACAGCCCAAAAAGGTTCTTATAAAAAGGACCAAAGGTAGCATGTGCCAGTGCTGCTGGCTTGAAAAGGTTTACGATGAAAGAATGTAATATTACACATCAAACATTAAAATATCACCGGGCCAGTATCTGCAGTGTAAGGAAACTGCTTCAATTTTTCAAAGCATCCGACCACAAAATGAGAGCATCAAGTATCATTTATTTATTAGGCGGACAAGGAAGATTGAGAACTCATTTACCTGGACTGGTTGTTCATATTTGTACTTCCCGTCGCCCTACTTAAAGAACCCTGCTCCAAGTATGCAGACATCTCGCGTAACGTACTTACAGCCATTTCAGTTATTCCTGCCAGTGTTATTATTCCATTTGCTGTTTCACGAATTTGTATTGATGGCTTCCCAGGAACAGTTATTTTTCCAGAATGGCCATTAGAATTTGAGGTGTCTGATTTGCCCAAAGATACCGTATCCAACAGGTCCTTGACCTCTTCCTTTAAAATCTTCAATTTCAAATCCATAATTAAGAACTTGACAAGAATAAGAATTCACGGAAACATTTCCTATTTCTATGAAAAGCAATGCAGAGGCACAGCCAGCCAATGGTAAGTTTGGATCACTGCTTCATAATAAACTGCCGTGTGGAAAAGCATTTCACGTGGAACCTCCTCAATTTGACAAGTTATTTGAACCCACCATATAAGGATTCAGATTTAAAAAAAAAAAAAATTAACATACGTTCTACATATACAAACCCGCATAGCATAGTGGATATACCTCAATGAAGGAGACTCGCAACTGAAATTCTGTTTGATGCTTTAGTGTTTCAACTTTGTTGAATAAGGCACTCATAACCTGAGGAATTAACCCAGTCCGACAATTGTCATTATAGCCAGTTCCCATGGTATACGTTTTCCCAGATCCTGTCTGTGGCAAATACATATGTCAGATACAGAAGATGAACATAATGATCATTCTCAACTTTAAGAGTACTTGACATGCAAGGTGAACCTAACCTGGCCATAGGCAAGTACTGTAGCATTGTATCCTTGGAATAAACCATCAACCAATGGAGCAACGCATTCCTCAAACATGTCAACTGAAGGAGATCCACCATTTCCATAAACATGATCAAATGTAAAGGAATGTGATCCAATCTGAACCTGGTCATTGAAATACCATAATCAGATTCTCCGCAAAAGCACAAGAAATGTGCAGATTATCAGGGTCAGTCATACCTTTTCGACATGTAACAGTTAAATAATATCAGAAAAATACGAGTTTATAGTCACAGTCCTCAAAGCAAGTAAACTTTCACCATTGAATGCACGTCTCAGTTCACTTAATACAGTACCTCGAAGCAAAAGAGTGTTTCTGTAAAATCTAAGTCCGTGATCCAAACAGGAGAACAAGTTTTATTTTTCTGAAATAATCATTTTATTTCCATGTTCTCAGGTTAATAATAAAAAAAGAAATTTCCAAATATAATTTGGGTGAATTGACTGAAAAAAAATCTTAAAAATATTATATAAATTTCCAGAACTGAAGTGATATATATAATGGCAAATTTTCAGTCCCATGGATCAATTTCATTGCGAGTAAGATAAAGAAAAGCAACGAAAAATGCAAAACAAGAAACCAATACAGAATAGAACGAGCTGAGTGAAAATTACTCATAGCATGAAAGACGAAAATGCCTCACTTATCCCACGACTAATAATAATCATAATAAAGTACAAAAGTAAAACTCAGTAATCCTTTCGAACAACAATTTATCAAATCAAACAACCCCAAATTGTAAGTGAAAGAAACCTCTGAAGCTGGAGTTCTGTTATTTTCTTTTTCTAGAAAAGGATTAAGTTTCAATGTTAAATAAACAAGAAAGGAATCATAAATGCAGTCATTAATAATAATAATTTTATTTACATAAAAAGAAAGAAAGAATCTTCCAAAATGATAATCAAGCAAACCCGGGTGCCGAAAAAGAAGAAGACGCCATTAATTAATGAATTGTTCGCAAAACGACAAAGCTAATAATCCCAATAATTATTATCATAGTAAAAAAAAACAGAGAGCTGAAAATAAAAAAATAGAAAAGAAAAAAGAAGGAGGAAGAAGAGGTGAATGAAGAAGAGAGTGAGTACCTGAGGCTTCCCGGGCGTGACGGAAACACATTCAATGCAACCTTGCTGTCGTTCATCGGCAATGAGAGGACGAATGTGAAGAGCGACTTTGACAGAGCAATTCTCCGATGCTTCCATGGGAAAGAGCCAAAAAAGTGAGTGAATGTGTTTGTGTCTGACTGAACAGTTAGGATTAGAATGAAAGAAAACGATGCAGCAGCAAACAGCAGAAGATAAGAGAGAGAAGGAAGGTGGATTTAACAGCAAGAGAGAGATTGAGAGGAAGTGGTGGTGGTTGTTGAGAGAAAACGAAGAAGAAAGAAACAAACAAAAAAGGCGTCGTTTGAAGAGTAGCGGAGCAGAAAACGCTAAGCAACAACAACAACAACTCCAACACTATCAGTGTCACTTTTCTTCTCCTTCACTACTTCTCTTCTCTTCTCTCTGTTGTATCTTCTGTGGCTATGGAGATGCACACACTTTCTCAATTTATTTTCTCTGTTTTTATGACTCTTTGTTCTGTTTTTTTAATATTATTTTATTTTTTTAATTTGATGGGTTATTTTGTTTCTCTTCGCTTCTCTTTTCTCGTGCTAAGCTAAGCCCCGCGTCCAACTGTCCTCACTCTTCCCTTCCCTCTCTGCCACTCTCTTTTCCCTCCATTTTTTTTTATTTTTTTTATTATTTATTTATCTCTCTTCTTCAATCTAATACCACCTCCTCCTACTGCAGAAGGACAACCAAACCAACTCCTAATTAATTAATCAATTAATTAATTTCATTTAACAAAACTAATGATGAAGGGTATAATACCATGCTGTTTGGGTTGTGACTAAATGATGTGTTTTCCTTTGCCTTTCTTCCTTACTTTCCATTCTTATTTATCATCTAAAACTTTTTTGCTTATATTTTATCGTATGCTAATTTTTGGCTTTATTATTTATTAAACTACAAAATTTAGATACATTAATATGAATATTATTTGATTAAAAAATGTTTTATTACTGACAAGATTTAAGTACCAAGATAAGACAGTAATTGTTGGAATGGATTGTGAATTAATATTTTTCCTATTTGTAACTCCAGTTTTTGATTTATGTTGAATTGTTTTCTATGCCTGTTTCATCCTAAGTGAAGATTAATTGTTCTAATTAGGATAAAAATTGAATCAACTACGTATTATATACTTTTTTTTAAATACGTATTATGCACTCGTGTGTACATAGAGATAGGACAATTTAAAAAAAAAAATAATAATATATATATATATATATATATATTCATATAAATTCTAGATTTAAATTGTTGAATGAGAATCGTCAGTTTAATAAATGATTTTGAATTTAAATCTTATATATCAAGGTCAAATAATTGAATAAAAAATGTCGTTCGTGGTAATTCTACTTGGAATTGTATTTGAATAAAGAACACACCTCATCTTCTGTAGATAAAAAAAATAAAGAGTAAACTTAACACCTGTACTCTTATTTGTGGGATACTTAAATATTCATACTTCTCGCGCAATATTGTTGATAATTTTAAGACTTAGATTACTTTTTAGTTCCTAAATTACGGATTTTTTTTTTTTTTTTTATT
>Ga0209700_100792_pt1 | contig 63361 bp, 46 predicted proteins | sample SiratroredBW_FD_187528 | JGI IMG/M metagenome (GOLD analysis project Ga0209700, IMG submission 187528) | Root nodule microbial communities of legume samples collected from California, USA - Siratro red BW (SPAdes) (version 2) | ecosystem: Host-associated > Plants > Roots > Nodule | place: USA...
TAATATCTCATTTATTTGACATTCTTAAAGTTATGCACCTTCTTGAACTACTCTTTTGTAATGTAGAAATGGATTTTCTGACTATAAATTTGAATCCTTATATTTGTTTTATATATATATATATATGTGGCATTTTGTTGAAAAGAAAGTTACAAGTTTTGTTAAAAATTTCAACAAGTTAGGAAAAAAAAAAATTCAACAAGTTAGGAAAAAAAGTAAGACGAAAAGTAAGAACACTTATTATTATTCTAATTCACTTAACTTTAAGTTATGAATAGTTTTTCTTCCATTTAAGAAGTGTTTTACTCACAAAACTAATTATAAGATAAGTTTTTCTTGTCACTTTTGTCATTAAGTACTCTCTCCAAGTCACTCTTATCCACCACTTTTAAACCATGACTATTATTTAAGTATTAACATAAAGTCAATTTTAATTTTCATAAACACATTTGATAAAAAAAATACAATAATCTACTAATAAAAGTATAACAAATCCATCATAATTCATACATTCTTTGTTGTTTATAACAATGTTGATAGTTTGGTTTTCTTTTGTTGTTTATAACAATGTTGATACTTTGGTTTTTTGTTTATAACAATACCACTCACAAAATTGCTAATAAACATAATTTTTTTTTACTTTTCACTTGTTTAAAGCTTTAATTCAGATTGAAGCAAATACGCAGCTTCTCCTCCCAGATCTGCGATGCGAATGTTGTAGACTCTCACCCACACACACAGATCACTTTTGTTGACGGTGAAGGTGAAAAACAGATACAATGACTGAACCGTATGCTACAGTAAAGCAATGAATCAGATGCAACCAAAGGGAGAATGAATCGGATAAGAGTGGTTAAGGAGGTTAATGGGGGGTAGAGGGTATTTTAGTCTTTTACCATTTATCATTTAAGGACATGTTTGTATTTTTCACTGAACTGTGGAGGTGCAGGACAAGGGTATTGAGGTGGAGGAAGAATTCGTCACAAATTCAATATGAATTTTCTATTCTTCCTTACAAAAAAAATAAATAAAATAACTACACAAATTACAACTCAGTCATTAGTCTCTCAAACAATGAATGCCTCGATCACAATATAACAGGCACTTTTCACTTTGACAATTAATAATTTCAACTTCTTATTATTTGCGGCACAAGACATTTATTTGAGAATTTGTAACATTTAAAAAAAAATATTTTCATACACAATAATCTATAATATAGTATTTTTCATACACAGTTAAAAATACTTTGATAGATATTCTCTGTAAATAGTATGGTCTGTTAAACTCTCATTTGACATAGAACCAGAGCAATGATTTATTATTATTCTTAAAAGGGGCTTGAGTTTTAAATTGAGAATCTAGAAACATAAACCTTGAGTTAAGAAACCTCTTGTTACTACTTTTCGTCTATCGTCTAGTATGAAACCAAATCATGTGAGACCATTTGTTTTATGATCTGGTCTATTATATGTGGATCATCTTATCTGTTATACTTTGATTTCGTTTGTTCTATGTAAAGATAAATTGACAAGATTGTTCTATAGTACTACTCAACCTAATGAAAATCGTCTATGAAGTATAGACCACTTAGTACGAACATCATTATCTAGCATTTTTCGTCCAATGAAGCCCTTCTAGTATGGCCATGTATCCTAAGATCATCTAGTATTATCTTCTAAAAGTAATCTTCTAGTGATGGATGATCTATCATACTTCTTTTAATGAATTTGTCTATTAGAAGAACGTTATGATTCATATACCATCTAGGTAAGACTGTCTCTGTTTTGAATTGGTTTGTCATTCAATGAAATAACCTCGTTCAACATTTAAGTCAATTACGTTCAAAGGAAATCAAGAGATAATCAAATATAACAAATATGAAAATAGTTTTGAACCAAATATATAATACTTAGATATAATGTATATAAGATGATGATTGATAACCAATACTTGAGTTTTTGAAAACAATTCAAATGATTATGGTTCTCTTGAAAATCCAAATTAAGAAGAACTAGAAAAGTTATTAGTTGACTTTGAATTAATTTGAAACATTGCGATGATTTTATCCTTGCAGAACTTATCAACTGGTGCAGGAAAGCAAGAATTTCTTATACCAAGAAAATGAAAATGAAGAAAGGAATGGTAAGTAAACTGAGAATAATGATTACAAATATCCCCTATAAATAGAGGACACGAGTTGCATAATCTGCACCGGTCATCAATAAGAAAAATAGGTAAGAAAGAGAATAATTTACTTCAAACTTTGAAGGTAAGCAAAACGATATATATGTATAATGCTATTTATTTTCATTTTTTAGTGGGGTACCCCTGTGCCTCGAACCTTTAAATCATTTCACAAAATTTTGTTGGTTTTCATGGCAAACTGTATATTGGCTTTATGCATTCATTTTCACATGGATTTTGATGTATTGCATTGTTCTGATCCTTGTTATAGTTTTACTATGTAGATGGATAATATAATCATATTGTACCTAATTGGAATACTTGCAAGTGGAGGATTGTATTCTTGATGATTAAATGAGTACAAGTTATTATATTGTTGATTAGAGGATGATGTTATTGAATACTCATTTATCCTAACTATTTACTACGGATGTTATCCCTGATATCGTTTCCATTGAGATTTTTACTTCATTCTTGTCAAATTCTTTACAATATTATATATATATACACATATTGTCCTGTCCCACTTTTCTTCTTTATGAACTATAATTAAAGAACTTGATGGATGCCCCTAACTTTTCCCACTAACAACTAAAATATCAACTTATTTTTTCTGGCAATGGATGAAGCACTAATGTTGTGAAAAACTTAGCTGCATTTAGAGGAATTGCTAACTCTATCCTGACCTTCACTCAAAGTACCAATGTCGCCTTAGTTTTAAATAGACCTGTAATTGTAACTTTCTTCTTGCCTCCAATGACATACAACAACTCCTTGATCAATATTTTTCCCTTATAATATGATACAAAATAATTATTAGCATGATAAAGAGACATGTATAATATGAAGTAAGGATGTAAGTTTTGTAATATGTACTCTTTATTCAAGATAAAGATAAGTATGAAACGAATATGTCTATACAAATGAACTTGAATGGATGTATAATAAATTTAAGAAATATATTGATTTATGCAAACGAAGTTGAACTACTGCTCTATATTCCAATTATCACTTCTTTTCCAACAGACGATATTTTGCTATGTTTAAAGTAGCCCATCAAACGAATGACAAAGAGTATGATTAACCATTCTGAATGAATCTTTAGTTCGTTAATTCATCGTAATGCACACTTTTATCGAATATCAATCCTTAAACTTATTATTCTAATTAAATTCATAGTTTATACTGCTTTTGAATCTTTTAATGTGAGTCTGTATATTCGCCAATACTACCTATAATATCTTCTAACCTTCAAATTAAAGAAGTTTCTTCCAAACTGTAAAATTCATACCTATTACACGAAATAATGCCTATCGTCAAGATCCAAACTGATTTTATTCTACAGTTCTTAAAAGAAGAATTTGTATATTTAAATGGATGTCCACTAAATTTTGCCATTAGTCATCATCCATTGTACAAATGGAATTCTTTCAAACTGTAAAATTCATACCTATTACACGAAATAATGCCTATCGTCAAGATCTAAACTGATTTTATTCTACAGTTCTTAAAAGAAGAATTTGTATATTTAAATGGATGTCCATAAATTTTGCCATTAGTCATCATCCATTGTACAAATGGAATTCGTAGTTTGTTTGCTTTATCATATTAATTTTTTTTTCTTATATTGATTCCTTATGCCATATAGTGATTTAAAATTTTATTATATAGCCTATTTGAGTTTGTCTAATAAAAATTCATGTGTCCACTTATGCTTCTTTCGCAAAAAAACACTTCTATATGCCATTAAATTATATCTATTTAATTATTTTAAGGGTTTAACCAATATATCAAAGTACCTTAAATCAACGTACCACCATCAGATGAAAGAACTTTGAATACATAAATCATTAGACGAACGTATCTTTTAATTAGACGAAAACATTTTCAATTGTCTTATTATTATAAGATGAAAATAATCCTTTTTAAATTATATAATTCATACTTGAGTAGAGGATACATACCCAATCGTCTAATATATATATATATATATATATATATATATATATATATATATATATATATATATATATATATATATATTGTATTAAGGAATGAACGTCACAATAACAAATTCCTCTAAAAATTAAGTCTTGTACCATGTAACAAAATTTTATACTTAGATGTAGTGGAAATATATTAGATATAATACTTTATAATAAAAACATTTTAACTTATGAGATGACCTTCCATTAGATGACGATATATGATGTGTTGTATCACGTTCTTCATACAAATACACCAAACACAACCGTCTTCCACACATATATACTAATAACTATAGTTATATAATCAAATACGTGTATTCAGTTGGACTCAATCTTTAAAATAATTTTTTTAACCAATCTCTATATTATATTTAACAATGTTTTCATTTAATAAAAATAATATTTAAATATTAATAAATTCAAACTAATACATTCAAATTTGTTGATTTGAAATTTGGAAAAGAAAACTTGAAGAATACTTCAAATAAAAAATTATATATATATGTGTGTGAGAGAGAGTATAGCATTTCTTTGAAAGCAATTAGATTATATATGAACATGAGACCAAAATTGTGAAAAATGGAAGACCAAATCTGCCATTAAAACCTTATAGAGATGAAAATTGGGTATTTGCGAACCATTGAGACAAAGTGCATTCGGGTCAAATGTTTATTTATATTTTCTCCCTATTATTAGTTGACTCTTTTACATACTTTTAAATTGTTTTTTTACCTAAACTTATTTTTTTTATAAAATAATACCGTTTGATACTATCAATACAAAATAATAACAGTTTTAATACATCATTTCGTAACACTTCAGATGGTATCACACTTATTTCAACGTACGTAAACAATAAAACAAGCTAGAAAAAAGAAACTTAAACAACCAATTTAAAAAGAAACTTAAACTTTTACTTATGTAAATTTATTCCCTCTTATATATATATATACATATAACAGGAAATAAATTTACATAAGCAAAAATTAATCAAATTACATTTTTAATAATGTTTTCCCGAATGCAAATTTAATCATATATAGATGCAAATTCGAAAATAATGCCAACATATTAAAGTACATGCTTTAAAAAAGAATTGGTGTCTAAAAATATCTCATCCCAATAGATTTTTTTTTCATTACTTTTATGTTAATTAAAATCAGTTTAGCAGCGCTGATTGATTTAATGATTTTTAAATAATAACAGTGTCAGATTTTATAAACAGTCGGCTTTGCTGGATGATGATGAACAAAATATGTTTTATACCATAATGTCTGCCAATTAATCGAAAACATACTAAAATTTAGAAGTGGAGTACAAAGGCGTTCTGGATTATATTTAGTTACAACTAACTAAGCAGCATAACAATAGGTTATCTAAAACTTTTTTTCTTTCTAAGGTCAAGCTGAAGAAAGCTAGACAGTTGAAAACACATGCAATAACCTAATATACTTGTCTCTAAACCCTCTTCCATTTATTCAACAGAAGTTTTATTCCTTCTTTCAGAGTTGCTCTCCTCCCCTCTTTGTAGTTCCATAATACTGAGGTTAAGTATCGCCCACTAGGATTATATTCATTTATCTCTGACAATGCCTGTACCACAGCTTTATATGCCCCTTCACCCAAGTCCTTTTTCAACTCATTCAGCTTTTCATCGTCATCTTTAATAGTTTCCTGAAATGAAAAATGTATAAAGCCAAGGGTAATAGTTCGTCCAATAAATTAGACAAAAGTTTTCTATAATTGTAGATTAACATTTGAAATGAATTAAAAGCCCTTGTATACATTGCTAAACTAGAATGATATTTGTCCTAGAAGCAGTACAATAAGAATTGAAATTAATGGTGTACAATGATAATCCTTGTTAGCTTGGTATACACCTATTTTCTAAACTATCAGCATGAAATTCCTTGTATTTCACATTGTATCCCTCCTCTATCAATCATCCCCTTCTTGTATATATACACTTGAGAAGTAAGGATCTAAAAAGAGGATAGAACTAAAGTGCTCACCTTCCATGTTACAGGCACCATCATTTGACTCTTTTGATCAGCACAAAACTTATTCTACTCCATTAAACATTAGACCTAAAGGGTGTACTTGGAAGTTGGGTTTCAGTGGGGAAGGCAGGCGAGTGCAATTTTTCTTATTACATTTAAAAGTTATGTAATTTTATAAAAATACATACAAAATTAGGACATCAGGTTTATGCCAACATATTAATTTTTTAAAAAACATAATCAAAATCAGAGAATGCTTTTCAAAGAAGAATTACCTCCCCACCATAACCCAACTTCCAAACACACCCTAAAGTTAATAGGTTAAATAGTTACAGATTCAGAAAGACAAATAGTTATAATCTAGAGTATGGAAGACCATCAAAATATAAGTTTGATCAAGTGTGACATGCAACGAAGCACATTGACTTCAAGATAATTTCACGAGATCTATATGTTTAACAGGCACCTTTTCTTTCCCTTCAACCATGATAACTTTGAATGGATGCCAATCTGGGTTCTTTAGATGCTCTTCCCACAGTGAGCACACTGCTGAAGCTACCTCTTCAACGTCCTCATCCTTATATCTTTTCTGAATTGCTTCAAGGAATGGTCTAGTGTCAAGTTCTCCCATTCTCTTCAAACGGATGTTTCCTCGAGATGATAGTTCTTTAATAGCCTGCCAGTGAGAGAAAAGATTATTAAGTCTTGAAAAACAATACCAAGAAAGCTTTAAGAATTGCAAAATATTTTCAGAAAAAACACCCACGATAAAGGTAATGAAACATATAAGGAGAGAATATCCACACAATGGCAGTTAGGTCTCGTCTGCATAATTAAATGAAGTAATGACTGACGAAAAGCATTTCGAGTATTATGAGTGTATTTGATGAATAAACTGATAAGATTTTAATTGTACTCAAATCACTTAGCTACCTGGCTATGAATCATAAAAGTTGACACCATGGTTAACCAGATAGAAAAAAGTGGAATGTATAAGAGCACATGTGTTTCAATTCATACAACACTTTAGACAGACAAGTAGTAAGCAGGGAACCTTTATACCAATGAGTCTGGAAATTCGGAGTGGCAATGTAGAGTTAAATATAGGATTGTACTCTGTCTCTAATCACTGGCTTTGGTTTTTAGGCATATCAGATTATGGATCTTGGCTTGCTTAAGAGATCATAATATAAGTTTTGAAAACTGTGATATGAGGTGCTGTAGGCTTATGTAGAAATATCTTTAGAAACATATATGTTTAACGACAACCTGAAACCTAGGATGGAAGTGCATATATATGAATTGAAACACCCTTTTATGTTCTTATTTATTACATCCTTTTTTGCCGATAAAAAGAACTTTAGACAACAAGTAAAAACACCCCCAGCCGTGAGCCAACTGAATTAATAACGATCCTGGTTGGACCATATTGAGATGCCATTGCAAATTAGTGTGAAGAATCAGCAGGCAGATATATTTGAAAAAACATACTTACATTAACCAGTGCTTGTCGAGCATCCTGCAGCTCATCATTACTCACACGCTCTTTAATAATTAGTGTTCGGTTCAACTCATCTAAATCTTCAAGTGACTGTTCCTTGTCTCTTAAATCCTCTTGTAAAGAATCTAACTTCTTCAGAACTTCTGCACCATCATCATCATCATCATCTTCCATGTGCTTCAACACATTTAATGAGCCCTTTAATCGCTGAATCTCCAACTCCAGCTCTTGTTTCATATCAAGTTGTTTTTGAAGGTGAAAGATTTTAGCATGGAGCTTTTCTTTTTGTCTCTGTATAAATAGGTATTAAATAGTATTAATACTCTCACATTCTGGTGCTGACACACATATATGTTAGTTTATTAACAAAGATAATAGGTAACACACACCCTTTGATGTTCTGCCAATTTCATAACATTTTCATCAGCTTTCTTGTGCTCCAGAGTAGCCATATGAAGAGAACTATTTTTCATGGCATTCTGCAAATCCAATAAATGCCGTCAGCGTTAAACAAAGTCTTCCACAAGCTTCTTAAGCGCAATATTAATTTTAGATGATTTCAAAAGCACAGAAAAAACACAGGTTATGTAAAAAATTTGATATACAAAGTCCTTAAGGAAAACCGTTAATGGGAGTAAACAAATTAATGGAAAAACAGAAAACCCGTTGCATGAATATCTATGGGATACAACTCTAGATTGACAACTCTTATCCTCTCTCTGCTTCCCCAAATTTCATCTCATTAATCCATGGCCATTGGCACATGACCAGTGAATGTATCTCATAATTTTAGTTATTGCAAACACTAGCCAATTACTGTTTGATATGAGGGCCATCCAATCTACAGTGTCAGGTCATGTGTCTATAACTTAACAAGGGGCACGATCACTTCCTAGATCAAAATCACGGACACACAAACACACAAATTACGAACTGCCATCAAGGATTGAATCATTAAATAGTACTTTAAAAGTAAACACGCCAACAATCCAGACATTAACTTAACATGTGTTGGATTCCAGGGCCTTCATCAGCATGAATATGAAATAGAATACAGTTTCATTATGTTCCCAGTGTTGTCAGAATTTATTATCCACATACATTCATTTGAAAACAATTTTCCAACCTATCAATTTTCAATCATTAAACCCAATAAGTAAAATCTGAAAAATGATTGACCATGGTAACTAAGTCCTTCCTTGAAAGCTCTGAAAAATCTAAACGTCAACCATAAAAATCCATCTACCAAAACAAAAATATTATTCTTCAATCTTCATTTCACATAAATTTTAATCATGGTACAATATAGGAGATGTAGCAAAATGAGAAAAAAAAAAAAAAAAAACTATACCTCCCTGATTTCTTCTGCCAGCCTTTTTCTTTCACTTTCGTTATGTGCCTCACGCTTTTCTAATTCGATTTTCCGCAGCTCAAGCTCGTTTTTTTGAGATTCTAGTTGCAATTTAATCTTTTCATGATCAGTTAAAATGTTTTTGAGGTTATCCATTGCACTTGACTGTATTTTCTTTATCTCTGAAGACAAGGAATCATAGCATAACACAATGTTGTTACCACAGATCAGCAGCATTTTAAAATAATAATCAATAGTTAAAATATAAAATTGTATTCCAGCACAATAATCTTAAGAAATTGATATGGCAATGGTAAATACTATGGTGCTAACCACTAAAATGGTTCAAGTAGTGTCTGCGTATTAGGTCCTAAGGCTCAATAAAAATATATACCAGCATTATAAGCTTGAACGAGTTTATCTTTTTCCATCATCACAAAGTTTATTTTGTGTGTCGTCTCATGGCATCTCACTTCTATCTCTTTTAAGTGCTGGTTCTTGACCTGAATAATATTAGTCAAATTGGAGACAAGTTTATCCTGCCTTCGAGCTTCTTCTTCAATAAGCTCAGATATGGTTTTGACATCACCCATCGTTTGCAGATGTTCTCCACAGATATTGTTCCTTTCGTAGTCATCTACTCGAGCAACCCATGCATAAAGGCCAGACTTCTGCTCAGAATTAGCAAACCAATCCTTTTTGCCATGATGATCTAATTCATAAGCCCTTTCAAACGCCAACGCATTTTGTAAGCCTGGCCAGTCTTTACTGAATTCCACAAGAGCAGTTCCAGAGTGACCCCGGTAATTCCACAGAGCATTGACTCGAACGGGATTGAAACCCCTGATTCTGTACTCATCCCTCAACCTGGAACCACTTTCCCCAACAAATCGTCCATCTTCTGTCCGCCTAGTTGGAATATTAACAACAATTCCAATCCAAGGCCACACAAATTGCTCATCACAATTAACAGAGGGGTCATTTTCATCAGTCAGTTTTGAATCTTTTACTGGAACATCTACATCCATGACATCCTTTTCCAAATACTTCACCAAAGCTAAATGATTAGCCTTTTCTCTTGCTTTTCTCTTCTTTGAACTGCTCTGACCCACTGCAGAAGCATGTTGAAGGAGCTCCTTGTACAAATAATCCTGTTTCCTCTTTCTAGGGCAGTACGGACAAATGAAAGTCCCATTCTCATTCTCATTCGAGGTTTTCACAATCTGAACTCCATTTTTCAGTTCTTCATAAGTCTTCTCTTCATACTCACTAATTTCAGATTCACTAATATCAGCATCCTCCTCATCAGAGCTGCTGTGAGACATTACAGTTCCTCGCCTGAAAAACAAATTCAGTGAATGCTGTTCCATCGCTCCGCACACAGATTATTAAATATTACATTCAGATCCTGGGATAAGGGCTAAACTCTAACAGAACTTCATGCAATCAAATCTTCTATTACTTTACAAATATGATACTAGAAGGTTCCTTGAAATATGAAACTGAAAATTTAACACTGTAAAGCTAAACACTCACATAGGCCAACATCCTGAAACTATCGCAAGTAAAAAAATAAATACAAGAAAAAAAATGGATCCAGAAAGTATTATAACAAACCAAACCACTCAGATTAACAAAATGGCATAACTTTCTCACACCATAAAAAAAAGAGTATACAATATTCATACTGAGTAGCATCAGAACATTGAAGTATTGATTACAAAAAGTCCGAATATGCCTGCTAAATGAAGAATCGAGAAAGTAACCTGCGAAATGAAGAACGGGAAGCTCCTTCCAAATAATAAGAAAAGTGAGGGATGAGAAATGGTAAGAAGGCAATTGCAATTTAGGGGTTTTATATTACACAGGATATTGTTACGTGCTACTCAAGCTGCTTCCGCGGGCTCTCTTGCCTCTTTATTTTCTCTTTGCTTCCCATTTTTTTAATTTTAAAAATTGGTAATTTTTTTTTTATAAAAGAAAATACTATTTATAATTTTGAATCAAATGTTTAAGTTAATAGTTGAAATTTATACAGATACATTAGAAATATTTTATTGATCTGAAATTTTGAAGCTTATTTTGAAGTTACTGAATTCATTTTATTATTTTCTATAAATATTTTGTGTTACTTTCTTAAATATTATATGGCACCTCAGTTGCATTGTCTACTGTATACAATGGTTCAAACAAGGTAGAAACCTATACTATGATGTGAATGAGCTAAAGCGAGAAAAAGAAAATATTTGAAAAAAAAATACAATAAATGTTTTTAAAATATGAATTGTTTTGTGGAATACTTAATATGTAAAATTTGATAATAGACTAATTGTTAGAATGTGTTAAATGACCCACAATAAATAAGAAGAAATTATATTTTTATTGTAATTAATGAGTTACATAAGAGTTTTTGAATAAGTTTTTTTAAGTGGAATTAGGATCCATTTATAGTTAAATTTTAAATTTCAAATTGATGGATTAAAAAAATGTAATTGAGTGAGGTAATGGCATTAAAAAATTAATTTGATGTATTTTAAAAAAATTAAATAATGAAAATAATATTTAAATATATGAAAGAGATAAAGCTAACATTAAATAAATGATAAAGTTAATAATTTATCTTGAAAATACAATTTAGAATAGAATGAATCAGGTTGAGAAGAAAATATTTATTACATGTAAAATCATAAATAATGTATAAGACACATAAAATCTTATTAAATGTAAAAAGTTATTTATGTTTGTCATAAAGTACTAATTTAACACATTTGAACTAAATGAAAGACTAAAATAAATAATATTTTAACAAATGAAAGACTTGAACTTCACATTGAATAAATAAATGGTTGGTTTAATAATTTATTCTCCATATATAAATATGTATCCTCCATTTTTGTATTTTAATTATTTAATGTTTGTTTTTCTAATAATTATTTTAGAGTTATACATTTTGTTTGGAGATTAATTTATTATTTATATCTTTCTTAGCTATACTCCTTTTTGAGAAACAATTGCTTAAAGATTCAACATCCAATTGTACAAGTCAGTGCATGTTGTGAATGTTGGATGTTGTGTTGCACTACAATCCTAAATTTAAAGGTCATTATGAAGTGAAGCATGAAATTCATGATGGTTTGATTGTTTAGATAGATTGGTGAAAAACATTTATAAAATGAATAAAATTTATATTCATTATACAGTATTAAGAGAAAATGTAATTTTTTTAATTGAGTTTGAGTTGTATTTGATCTAATTATGAGTTTAATTGAAGTGTTATCAAAAAGGTAAAAATTGATTGCACATAACTAACTTTATAATGATTTACCTACAACATCTAGTAAGTTACACCAAAAGAAATAATTGTTTAGAACAAAACATCACAAATTATGTAACCTTTGAAATGTTTGATTTGGGATTGAACAAAGAAAAGAACTTTAGAAAAAAATAATTAATTATAATACTAATGATGAAGCTTCTAAGGATGAATGGAATATTTATAACATTAATGATTCTAATGATGAATAGAGTATGTATAAGAATGAAAGATGAAATGCTTATGAAGATATTTCAGTTAAAGTTGAAAAAAAAAAAACTTATAATGCTGCACTAGTAAATTATTTAAGATTCTTCCTAATGAAGTAGAATATGAAAGAGATAGCATTAATAAATATGAAGATTATGCATGAAAAATTTAACTTATAAATTTGTTTTCTTACTAGCAATCAAATGTGGTCTTTAATTTAAATTTGTTAAATTAAACTTTAAATATTGAGAAGTAGATGACTTGATAAAGTAACTAAATTTTTTTAAAAACATATTTTTGTTAGACATACTCTATATTTAAAGTTCATGAAATCCTTAATGTATTATATCAAAAAGCTAAGAGTTTTAAAATATATGAAAAATTGACATTTAATAAAAATAAGACTAATATATTAAAATGCTAAGAGTTTTAAAACTAATGTGAGGAACTGAGTGTAAGAAAATTTTGGTAAAAATAAGACTAAATAGTATTAGCAAATTGTATAAATTGAAAATAATTTTGGTAAAATTAAGACTAAACATCTTATTTTTAATCTGTCAAACTCATCTTCTCATATTTATCTTATTTTCACTTTCTGAGTGTCTTTCATTATGTCAGTTCAAGTTTAAATTTTTCATTGTTTTTCATAAATTTACAAATTGTAGATAAATTAAATTTTTATTTGCTGTAATTTCTATTTCATGTTTATGTCTCTATTGTTTCCTTTCTTTTATTATTGTAGTTCTAAGGCTCCATCATGATGGAAGTTTGACATAGTTTATCTCTCGAGTTATATCTTCTTTTTATTCTCACTTTTTTTAATTTCTTCATATTTTCCACATTATTGTGAAATTGGTTCCTTCATTTACTTTAATCGTGTTTATGTTTATTTATGCTAGTTGTGTTTGAATATGATTTTATTTTTCTTTGTATCTCTCCGCCCTCCCCTTAAGGTTTGATTTTACTTTGTATATGTTTGCAAGTTGTTCATTTGCATCTCTCTTCTTTAATTTTGGTTTCCACTTAATAATATAGCAACTTATACAAATAAGAATATAATAAGTGAAAGAAGATTCTCTCACTGCACTTGCATGGCAATAAATAGCTTTCATTACATTTTGGTAAATTGTTATAATGTGATCATTCCATAATAAAATCCATTATTTACCCATGAAGCCAAGTCTCAATCACAATTGTCCAATCTTCACAAGCATAAACTTTAAGATACAATTACTAGTAAAAAGTTAGTTATTCTAGTCCATCAAATACCCAAACTCAATCTTAGTGAAATATAATGTTAGAATTAAAATGAAATATAAATTAAAAGGCAATATGAAATAGTAATCGATTAAAATGTTTGATTACATAAAGAAACAATTATTTACAAAATGTAATTGAAAATAAAAGTATATAAAATGTATTATAAGATATAAAAGAAGTTTCCATGCATTGCAATGAGTATCATTCATTAAAATTGGTAGTGGAAACAATACAAACCATCTTAATAAATAGAACATTCAGTAGTTGAGAAGAAGTATGAAATAATTAAATTTATATTTTAGGATGTATTTTAAGAAAAGGACTTGTGATCATGGTTTTTAGCATAATGGAGGTAAACTTAATTGGTACCGATTGAAACATTAACACGTTATCATCTTGGTAAACATTTGAGTTTAAGCTTTTGCTTCTAACTTGCTTATGAAGTTGTTCATTTTCATAAAACATTAACTACTTTTTAACAAAATTATTATTACAGTTCAAATGTAATGTCTAATTATATAAAACTTGAGGTTGTCATGAGAGTATGGCAAATTCAGTAGTCATACAATGCACCTCTATCTTTGGTATTTAATTACATAAATAACACAACTCAATTATTATTGGACAACATAGTCCAGCTGTTATTCTTTATACAACTCATTGTTAATTTCATTAATTTTAGCACAAGTGGTATGTTTGACTAATTTTTAGCTTATGGTGTTTTTACTTTCTGTAAAAGCATTGATAACATACTGTATACTCTAATGATCAACATTTATAACTTTTTGTTAGGCATATTGCAAAAACATTTGTATACTCTAGTGATCCACCTCATGACAATTTCAAATAGACCTTTCGATACCTGACTCAAGTATATATTTCATAAGCTTGGCATATACATACACATTTACTTGAAAAGTGTTGGAATATCTTAGATATTTATGATAGAATAATATGTTTACATGAAACAAATAGCTGTAATCAATTAAGTCTAATTTAAAATGATCTATAATTTAAAACTATCTATAAATGTTCATTTTTTTATGAAATATTTAATATTAAACATATAATTAACAAGTAATTTGAAAATTTAAATTCAAATACTTTAAAATTAATTTTTTCATATTAAACGATTCATGTTTCATTTAAAATAAACATTTTTTCTTTTATTTCATTTAATATTAAAATTGGATTCATCCTCACATTTAAAAGAAAAATAACTTGGATCAAACTTACTCTATACTTTTTCTTTATTATAACATCCGCTTTCAGGATGTAAAAATATTATTTTTATTTTTTAATAGCGTCGGTTCCTGTGATATAAATATTTTTTTAGGGTTTAGAGTTTAAATCTACTCTAGTTAAATTGTTTTCTTTTAAATTTTCTTTTAGTGTTATGTTATGTGATGCAATATTTTTTCATTTAGTATATGTAACGTTAATGTTTAAATTCATTTTAATTAAATTAAAAATATTATTTTTATTTTTAGTTTACGTCGTTTAGATTGATATTATTTGTTTCAATTGTCCATTTGTGTGAACCCAACCCACATGAAATTTAAAATATTGAAATATTTTATGTGTTTGCCGCTTTAGTATTTTCCTCAATGATGATGTATTTTGTTGTATGAACTTGGAACTCATCCATGTTAGAAGGAGGCTTTAGAGGCCTGACTTGAGTTTCATTGTCAGTGCATGCATAATGACAGTTGGATGTTGGTTTGGGATGGTTAAGCATGCTTTGGCAAAACGAGTCATGTACTGTTTGAGTGACTCATTCTTGCCTTGAGTCATGTGGTATAGTGAGGCTGACGAGGTTGTCATCAGCTTACTGTCGATGAACCGAGCTATGAATTTGGAACATAGGATACAGAATAAATCGACCGAATTCCATGTCAACGAGTAATACCACTCGAGGGTTGTTCCCTTAAGTGTGGTCGGGAATATCCTGCAGTGCACTCTTGAATCTCCAGAAAAGAGGTTGGCCTAGGTCATATAGGCCTTGACGTGTGCGTCTGGGTCCAAGGTTCCATCATAGGAATCCAACTTTGGCCATTTCCACTTCTCGGGCAGTTGGGCTTGCATGACCTTTGCATTGAAAGGATGAAAGTCTTCCATGTATGCTTCCAACTCTTGGTTGACTTCCCGAGAAATCTTCACATTTTTCCCTCATTGACGCTGAGAACTACCCTTTGTGCAACTCTATGGTCGTACTCGGTACCGAGGACCACTGTGTGCTGATGTTTTGGACCAGCTTCTGCTCCGAGGATCACTTTATGATGCTTTATCTGATCAGTGTCGACATCGAATTGTGTCTTCGGGTCGACGTTTGGTCCGAGTAGTAAATGAGGCTGTTGTTCCTCTCGATCTTCAGCCATCGATGGGCTGCAAACAAGTCTTGATGGTCCTCCTCTTTCGATTCTTGCTCTTTTCGAGGTGTATACACCTACTTGACCTTCTTCCTCGTCTTCTAGTATTGGTGATGGTGTGCGTTGACGAGTAGTTCGTCCCTTTTGGAGGTCGGTGATGTGTTGATGTAGTTCTTCTATCTCGTTCCGATGTGCTTCCCTTTGGGTCTGTCATTTCTTTTCTAAGGCCGAATAATGCCTCCTTCACATTGCTATGTAGGATAGTCTTTATGTGGGTTTTGATGATCTCCAGTGTTACAGGATCCATGTTTGTGCGTAGTGATGATGCAATTGGTTTGAAGGTGGGACGAATCAGGTCAGGGAAAAGATTTACTCGGTCTCACGATGGATGCCAAATGTTCTTATTGAATAGCGAACTAGTATCTAGATGAGGTTGGTTGAGGCCGACTTGACCCGTGTTCGAACACTAGTTGATCCAAGTAGCGATAGCTCGGAAGATTGAATGGAGGTCCATCTGCAGAAGACACTCTAACGCTTAAGTTAGTATATGGTAAATGAGGAGAGTGAGGTTAAAGGTATGTGAGTGTGAAAACTGAGTAAAAAAGTGAGTGATAATTCTTGTGATGAACTCTGTGTGTGTGTGTGTGCGTGTGTGTGTGTGTTTTATGAGTTGAGTTGTTAAGCTCAAGTCTATGAGAACAGATTAAGCAGTTACTAAGTTGTTGCAGATTGAAGCTGAAATTTGAAGAAAGTTGGGTTACTGATCTCCTGAATCTCACACATAATAATAACTAACTCAAACATATCGAATAATGACGATTCGATTGATTTTATATGTTTTTATTTTTTTTATTATTTTTTTGTTTATTTTTGCTTGCTCTTGATTTATATTGAAATTCTACAAATACAAATACACCCATTAAGAAGCATTAATTAGAAAGATAGTGATAGTAAAACTCCAGATATACAAATAAATCCTTAAAAAGCATATCATTAATAGAACGGTGAAAGAAAAAGTAATGATGAACAGTGAGAGAAAAGATGATGACAACACACCAAAGTCTTTAACCATGATAGAAAAAGAGGTCAGTCCCTCCATAAGAGGAAAACACATAGAATTTCCAAATGGTTTGGTGACATATGACAATTGGTAACATATGACATATCTTCAGTATCTCTTTTACCACCATTTTGCTTCCCTGAGCTACTAAATGAATACACCACAAAATTCATTGAAGATGACGACAAATTACATGGCCTATAAATGGCCGGAGAGATATCTAATTATTGTTATTTAAAGAATAAGTATATAATATTACATATGGCAACTATGACTTCTTATTATAATTTATTATATTAATTATGCACTTAACTATAATTACTTATTATCATTTTTATAAAAGAAAAAAAATCACTGGTTAAATAAGTAGTCTATTATGTATGGTAAATATAAGTACTTATTATATTTCACTAAACTTTTAATCCTTAATGAACAAAAATAATTCTCACTTATTATATTATTTATTATATTATGTACAGTAGTAATTTTTATATCGATCATCTAATATTTTTAATAAATTAAATTATATTGAAATATATATTATAACATAATAGGTAACTAATTTAATTAATTAATTATAAATTATAAATTTTCACACTTTTTTTATTTTTTTATTTTGACTTTTTCAATTATTTATTAACTTTTATTTTCATTTTTTAATTTTTATCTATTCATATTTAATTGACACCGTTAAAGTATTATAGGGTAACATTTTTGTCCTAACATTTTTTTTAATAAATATTTAAGTGTGATGTATACAATTTTTCTAAGGAAAGGATAACATATTTACATCCCCTTTCAATTTTTTTATTGTATTTTTAGAAAAATAAAATGTCTGACGGATTACTCATCAATTTTATAAAATAAAATAACGTGGGTTATTAACTTATTAACTCTCGTGCACTTTAGTTATTTTGTTTTTACGATCTACTTTTAATAACTGAAAATTAATTATAAATATAGATGGTATATTATAAAGTTACATTATATATATATATTTTATAAATATTATATTATTATCGAAATTAATAAAGAACAACATTTTATAGTTTAGATCGAAAAATAAACACTACAATAAATATATATCTATATATATATATATATATATATATATATATATATATATATATATATATATATATATATATATATATATATATATATATTTTGTTAGTTTAATTGGTAGAGAAAAGGTTGACGAGGCATTTATAAAATAACATAATTATCTGTGTCACATCTTTAATTATTAAAAGGGACAACCTAAACTAGCAACAAGACTATCAATAAAGAATTTTTTAACGAGTATCTTAGATAAATATATAGGAATATTATTAAAAGCAAGATAAACAAATTATCCTATACAAATATATAAAGATATTATTCAAAGCAAAGTAAACAAAATCGTACAAAAATTTATAAATTTTGTGTAAGTTTTTTCTTTCTTGTGAAAAAAATATTAAAGTATGAAGTTTTAGTGTTTTTATATGTTTTTCTATTTATTAACTATTTGTTTTCCTTGTTCATGTCTGCATAACATTATAAAGACATAGAAAGTAAAACTCTGCAAATAAAAACAAATTTTTCAAGAAGCATTAGGAAGATATTGAGAGAAAATAGGATATCACCGTTAGTAAGAACATGTCACCGTCAGTAAGAACAGAGAAAGGTGACGGTGATACCCTAACAATGTTCTTAACCATGATCAGTTGGTTTCGATAAAATCATCTCCATAATCCCTTCCCTGCAGAGTAAAAGCTATCATATTGATTTTAAATTTTAGTAATGCAGGATCTATAAAAGTATGTAAGCAATAATGAAAAGATAAGTAATGAAAACTTATGAAGAGGATGCAAGTCTCGAAAAACATCATATGAAAGCTTTTATTGAAGAAAACACATTATAAAGCACACTTACAAGCACACTCCAGTAGAACACTCTTAGACACTCTGAAAACTCTATGAAACACCTTGCCTCCAACACTATGGAAGGCTTCCTTATATAGAAAACTACTTGACTAGAGGACAACACACATTATTTACATCTTAATAATTACATATAGAAATATCTAACTTAATGATTACATTTTTAACATTGATACATGTAATGACAAATAGCCTTTATGTCTCGTCATGCTTTATGTCTCTTCAAGCTTTATGTCTCTTCATGCTTTGTGTCTCTTCATGCTTTATGAGATTCTTTTCTTACAAGTCATCCAAATGAGGATATGGACTAGATGGGGATGATTCTGTTTCTGAATTATCTTCATTAGATCCGTGTATGGAGGTTGTTATCTGTAATGTCCTTTCAACTTCTTTTGAGTTGGCAAATGCAAGGGCTACCATTACTCTCTATTTTTCTGATAAAAATAATGATTCTTCATTCATCCTTTGTGGATTTTCTTCAGTTTGTGCCTGACTAATTTGCAACCAATCTTTTATTTTGTCCTTTTTTACTAATTTGGTATTGAATTTTCTCCATCATTTGATTATGATTCTTCTTGATAATGATTTTATTTCAACTCCTTCATATGGATGGGTTATTCCATAATCCCATGCCATAATCCAAGTAATGCATTGAGAAGCTACAAATGATATGAGTCTATATCCTAGTACAAATGTTGAATGTTCTAGAAAGTATGTGTATACCTCATTTATCTCAGCTGGAAATATTGAAGGCAACAGTTCGAAGTCCACGAACCATTTTATGAACCATTTTGGAAATTTTAATGGGATTCCCTTTTTGAACCATATAAACCATGAATGTTTCTCTGGGATAAAATATAATATGTGGCTCTAAGCATCTATATAATCATAATATGAATAATATTGAGGATTGAAGCTTCTTAAAAATGATATTTTTCCATGTAATGGTTTATTCCACTCTTGTGGAGTTATAACCTGTAATATTTTTATTTTTGAATACATTATGTGGCCATTAGAATCTGGGGTATGTGATATTTCAGCGGAATCTGTATCAACTAATATGAACTCATAAAAGGTACGAGTCTTGGTAGTGTCTATGGGTGGCTAATGGAACTTTTGAGGAAATATGGCTTCAACAGTTTTAGTGGGGGTTTCTTTTATCCATTCTTTTTCTAAAGTAATGATGGGTAATATTTCTAGTTTATTTATGTAGTTTTCTATGGTGGCTGGAGTGGTTTGAGGATTTATGGTTGAAGGATTATGGAGAGTGGCTAATTTAAAAGTATTGGTTGTAAAGTCTTTTGGGTCTATAAGGATATTGGTATATTGTAATGGGGTATATCTATTTTGTGGAAGTTGATGGATTGGGATTCTTCACAACATCGACTACTGTTGAGTGTTTATGAGGTACTTGAGGCCTTAACAATAATGAAGATGCATCATGATGACTTTTACCAGTATTTATGGAAGTCGGAGCTTTATTTGATCCCAGTAGGGAACCGTAATGATCTTTTGACACTGTTTTACCATTCATGATGATGTCTGTAAAAATTCTCTTGTTAAAAAATCTGGAAGGAAATTTTTCTCTCCTTTTATATGTTCTTTATCAAAATCAAAACATGATAATAATGCTTGCCATCAGGCAAAAATATGCTTTGAAACCAAGTTTTGAACATCTTTTGTCAAAACACTGGGTGCAGCTTTACAATCAGTTCTTATTAAAAACATTTATTGAATAAATCATCTTGAAACTTTTGTAAACATAAAACTATTGAAAGAATTTCTTTCTTAATGGTAGAATACTTTTGTTGTGATGCATGCCAGATTCCAGAATGATATTTGACAATTTGTTCTTTTGAATCATGAGAAATCTTTTGTTTTAAAATTCCCCCATATCCTAATTCTGAAGCATCGGTCTCGACTATTAGGAAGGCTGAAGGGTCTGGAATACCTAAACATGACAATTTCTTTACTAAGGTTTTAATTTGTCTTATGGCGGAGGTCATGTTTTCATTCCATTGTGGTGGATTCTTTCTAAGTCTTAAATATAATGGTGCACAAATAATTCTAATGTTTGGAATAAAGTCTGCTATATAATTGACACATCCTAAAAATCTATGTAATTGTTGTTTTTCTTTAATTTCGTCCAGAAATTTGTCTACAAATTCTAATGATCTTTGTATTGGTGTAATAGTTCTTTGATATATTTCATATCCTAAAAATCTTATTTTTGTTTGAAATATTTTTATCTTTTTTGCTGATACAACTAATCCATTTTCTTTTATTATTTTTATAAATTCATCTAAATGTTGTCTATGTTCATTTATGTTTTTTGAAAATATTAATACATCATCCAAATATACAATAGAGAACTTCATATATAGATAGAATATATCATTCATAATATTTTTAAACTAAATAGGAGCATTTTTTAGTCCTTGGGGCATTACATTCCATTCATAATGTCCAAAGGGTACTACAAAAACAGTTTTATATTTATCTTCTTCTTTTGCTGATATTTGATAATATCCTGATTTCATATCAAATTTTGAGAATATTGTGGCATCATGAATTCTTTTTATTAAATCAATTTTATTAGGTAATGTGTATCTAATCCATTTTAATACTTTATTTAAAGGTTTATAATTTATAACTAACCTTGGAGCTCATCTTTCCATTTCAGAAGCTTTCATAACATAAAATTCTGAACAACTCCAGGGTGACTTTGATGGTCTTATTAATCCTTTGTCTAAATATTCTTGTATTTCTTTTTTACAATATTCTAAATATTCTTGATTCATTTGTATGGGTCTGGCTTTAGTAGGGATTTGTTTTTCATTAAAATTATCTATGTAAGGTAATGCAACAGTATATTTTTTTCTATGCCAGAAAGCAGTAGGATTTGTTTCACAAATTTCTTTTTCTATTTTTTCTTCATATTCTTTTATGATGGTTTGAATATTATGGTTTTTAAGTTGTTCTTCTACTCTTTTAAATCTTATTTCTTTATTTAATAAATTTATTTGTTTTCTTTTTCCCTCTATGTGTGATATTGAAGATTCTTTTAATAAATTTAATTCTCTAGTTCTAGGAGGTTTTATGAATTCAAAACATATTTCTTTACCCATGGTATTTGTTATTAGTCCTTTTTCAGTAACATGAAAAGGATATAATAATGTTAAGAATGGAGTTCCTAATATCATGTAAACATTCATGTTCTTTATTAATACGAAGGAGGTATTATAACATATTTTACCTTTACAAATTTTTGCATTAGAAAGCTTATATTGAATATTCATTTTAGAACTATTTGCACTAATTACTTTCTCTAATGTCTTTTCATAATATTAGGTTGGTATTGATCCTTCTTGTATACAATTTACATCTGCTCCTGAATCTATTAATGCTATAGTATTAAATATTTTCCTTTTATTACTAGTTTTTATCTCAGTATGCCATTTATGAGTGGTGATCAAACTTAATAAATTTATATAATTGTTATTTGATGTTTCTGCCTCATAATTAGAAATTTTTGTTTCCAACTCTATCTTACTTTGATTTCTTATTATATCTTTTCCTTCTAATTCTAATAGTCTATATTATAATGAAATAGGTTTTTTTCCCATTTTGGTGTACTTTTCAATTTTAATTCCCAAAATAGGTAGAAAAAAATTTATTTACCAAAATGGGCAAATTTTGCCAGCTAGATAGTCATAATTTCAAACTGGTCAAAATAAGAGTGACATGTTGGCAATTTCAATTAATGACATTAATTAAAATTGTTTCTCTCTCTTCAATCATTTTTTAATTATTTGATACTATGATCCTAAGTTTAACAATTAACAAAATAAATAATAATAATTAACAAAACTATAACATGAATATTAAGAGATATAAATTTATTTTAAATTAAAATAAAATAACATAATGATAATAATAATAATAATAAGAATAATTTTAATTAAATTTATATGAATTTAATTTAAATAATAATAATAAGAAGAATAATTTCATACAAATTTAATTTAAAAAATAATTATTATTGAATTCACTTATTATTAATTATTATTATGTTATTTTATTTAAATTTAAAAATAATAATAATAATTATTAAATTAATATGAATTATTCTTATTATTATTATCATTATGTTATTTTGTTTTAATTTAAAATAAATTTGTATGTCTTAATTTTTTTATTACAGTTTTGTTAATTATTATTATTAATTTTTTTGTTAATTGTTAAAGTAACAAACATAGTGCTAAATAATTAAAAAATTATTTGTTAATTATTATTATATAATGATTATTATTTTTTATTAATTGTTAAACCTAACAATCATAATATCAAATAATTGAAAAATGATTGTAGAGAGAGAAATGATTTTAATTAATGTCATTAATTGAAATGGAAAGCATGTTATTTTTATTTTGACCAGTTTGAAATTATGTCTATCTAGCTGGCAAAATTTGCCCATTTTGGTAAATAATTTTTTTTCTACCCATTTTGGGAATTAAAACTGAAAAGTACACCAAAATGGGAAAAAAGCCAATGAAATATCATTTTCTTTTAATAATTGTATTTCCTGTTTAAGATTTTTTATTTCTTCTTGTAAATCTTTTATAGTTATATTTTGATTAGGAACTTTAAATCTTTTATAAATATCTTTCATATTTATGGATTCTATTTGTTCTCGTACTTCCTCACTTTTTATGATTAAATGATTTAATTGTGATAAAAATTCATCTTTTAATGGCGAGTCTTCTAATTTATCTATGATAGATATTGAGGTGTTTGTATGATCTTTATTTAACATATTTATATTTTTATCACTGATACAATTTTCACAGCTACATTGTCCCGAACCTAAACAATAATCTTCTTCACTTTCTTTTGAATATTTAGTACTATTATCTGATTCTATTTGTTCTACTTCTATTTCACTCTCGTCTTCTTCTGATGTATTATCAATTTCTTTATTCTGAATTTATGACAATATTTGATAAATTTTTCTTTAATTCTTCATCTTCTATCTGATTTATTTTCTTAGCTACTTTACAACTATTTGCATAATGACCTGGTCTACCACACTTCCAACAAACATTATCTTTTTTCTTGAGTTTTTTATATTTGGGTTTTCTGTGTGGTTTACTTTCTTGCGGTGTTTTATTATATTTTTTAGTATATGGTTTTCTATATATTCTCTTTTCTGTTTTATTTTTTTCTTAATGATTTTCTTTTACTTAGCACTAGGTGCTTTAATAGGTTCCATACCATACTGACGGCAGAATGTTCCTAGTTCTTTTTTATTTATCATACTCTCTTTTCTAAGCTTATTTTGTAATTTGAAGTCAGTACATACTTGTATTCCAGTATCTATTATTATATTATGTATTTGCCCATAAGTTAAGGAATCAGATTGTATAGGTTTACCGTAATGTTGTTCTAGATTTAATTTAACTTTTTCTGCAAATAATTTAGGTAAGCCGACAAGGAATCTTTCTTTCCAAAATCCAACAAACCCATCTTCCCTCAAAGTTACTTTTGATAAAAATGGATCTTTATACCACCTATAATCTGACATGGTTGGACAATACAAATTTGCTAATTGATTTGCTGATCTTTCTTTAAATATATTAGGATCTCCTACAAAGTTTTGTATTATAGAATAAATTAATGTTGATACTACATCTTCTTTATTTGTTTCAGTTTTGACGCTATTAATTATTGCTAATTTATCATGTTCTGTGCACAAATTATCTCACTAGCCTTTCAATTGACCAGTGAATCCTTGTATTATGGCTATAGCGGCAGACTTGTCGCTACATCCTTTTGTTTTATGGGCAGTAGCTGCCATTGTCATTTGATATGTTAAATCTAATATAGCCTGTTCACTTAGGCCATCTAAATTCCATTCTATTATTTCTTTTCTTGAAAATGAGTTTTGAACTAATTCTCTCCTTTCTTCGAATTGTACATCCGCAGGGGTAGGTCTATTGTAATAATTTCTAAGTTTTGGATAAGTTTTTATTTTATTTAATTCTAATGTATTAATGTAATTTTGTTTAATTCTTCTAATTTTCTTTTTAATTCATCTATCTTCATATCTGTATCACTTTTTAGTTTAAGGGCATCTAATTCTTTTTGTGGGACACTAAATAATTTATATATTGGTTTTACAGGTTTTGAACTACTGGGAACCTTTTTATGATATGATGAGGAGGTGGAGTTTTCCATTCTAGTTAATTGTTTTGTCATAATAGTTAAAATTGTATTAGAATAATTAATTTGTGAATGTAATTTTTTAATATCTTTTGTTTCTATTTGTCGGTCTTCTATCCTAATGTCTTTATATGGACTAGCTTCTATTTCTAAGTCTGTTGAAGGTTGTAATTTTATTGCTTGTAATGAAGGATATTCAGATTCTATGATTTCATTATTCATAGTCTTCCATGTACTAGTTACCTTTTCTAATGGATATATTTCTTTATTACTAAATGGATATTCTAAATTATGTTATTCACTATAATTTTTAAACCAATCAAAGAAATATAATTTTATCTTATTCTCAATCATGTAATTATAAAATTCTGTTCTAAAGTCTTCTGTTTCTTTTTTAGTGTAAGTCTTAAAATACCAATCCCTTTTATCTTTATCATATTCTGCTCCAAAATCTTCTCTTATCCAATTTTTATCTATTTCGAAGGGTTCTTCTTTATTTAATGTACTTAATATTTGTGATGCTGTGGGAGAGTATTGAGGAGATTCAGATTTTTTGGATTATATGTATAGTGGTTTACTAACTATGGGAGTAATATTATCTAATCCTCTTAAATCTAAATTTATGGTTGAATTATCTACAGAATGCCTGGATGGTTGGCCTTTATGAATTATTTGTGGCTCTCTTATTTTTAAAGATGATGATCTATTCATTCTTAATCTTATATCTGTACCATCTTGAACTATTTCTCTTATTTGGGTATTATATACTTTTCGTTCTTCTATAATATCTTCTAATATCCATTCTTTTGGAATTCTTCTTACTACTTCCTCATGACTCAATCTTTTTGGAGTTTGTACTGATGATTTTCTAAGATTTGCTTTTACTAATATGGTTTCATCTTTGGGTGAAGATCTTAATGCTTTATAATTATAATCTATTTTTGTAACCTTATAATAAATTCTATAAATAATCTGAATAGGACCTGATAATTCATCTACTATGTCCTCTGGGGTTTGAACATATAATTTTATGGAGTTACTTGTTTTATCATTCCTTAAGTTTATAGAGAAATTAGGATAATAGTTAAAGAATGTTGCACCATCATGAAGGTTACTTTCTAATATAGCTATTATGGAATCATTAAACTTTTTAAGTCTTATATCTTTTAACATTATTAATATGGGACTGTTTATGCCTAGCCTGTAATTTGGTTTTGCCGCAACTTGTATTAATCCTAAATGAATAAAATTATATCCATCTTTTTTAGTCTACGTAAACGATTTTTTTTCTAGATTTTAAAATGTGTTTGTTCAATGCAAATTTTCTCCTACACTAGTGTTCTTTTTGAGTGGATATAATTGTCAATATTTGTGTCTTCTATATGACTGACGCCATGTTTTGGGGCGATTTTCTTGTAATGTTATTTATGTCCCAACTAACAAGTCATACCCTCTACTACAAGTTTCATCTACTCTGCCTCCTCAATACCATATATATGTATATATACATATATATGTGTGTATGTATGTATACATACATACACACACACATATATATATATATATATATATATATATATATATATATATATATATATATATATATATATATATACACATACACACACACATATATATATATATATATATATATATATATATATATATATATATATATATATATGTATATATTTGAGTGGATATGATTGCCAGTATTTGTGTCTTCTATATGATCGACGTTATATTTTGACAGTTGCTCAACAATTTTTTTATAATGTTATTTATGTCCTAACTAACAAGTCATACCCTCTACTACAACTTTTATCTACTTTACATCCTTAATACCATATATATATATATATATATATGTGCGTGTGTGTGTGTGTATACATATATATAAGTTGGCGCTAAAGTTAGTATCTACTTTATAGCTGACATACTTGTTTATTTTTGGGATTTTAATTTTTTAATTTTACTTTGCAACTTAATTTTTTTCTCGACTCACGGCGCTGCTCGTGCCCCCATCTCCATTTTTTAATTCTTTTGCCTTATTTTTATTCCATGTTCACACAAATGTTCTTTGTCTTCGAATATTAGTTTTTACCGATTGAAATTTGGTTCTTTGGCTCTAGAAATTGTTTCTTTGCCTATACAAAAGCTGACATCAAGTGGGTTGCAGTAGCAACTCTGTTGGTCTTCGGTAGCCGTCGGGTGAAGTGCATTCCGAGCTAGGGGACTAGTAAGCGACTGTTGTTTGCTATTTTGAGCTGATTTTGGTTCAATATTTTTTTCTCTATAAGAGTCAATCTTTTTGTTTTATGTATGTGCTTCAGAGATTCCATTTTGGTACCTTATTCACTGTAGTGGTGTTGTGAAATTTGAGACTGTGAGGTTGTTGAAGGTGATACCAGAAAATATTAAATAGGTAAAATTTACTATTAATGAAATCCTGAAAATAGAAATTTGATTTTGTATCTGTTTGTATTTGAACATTGAAACCCTGAGATTGTTTTTAGTTTTAGGTTGTGTTTGTTATCAATTTTTAACAATTTTTTTTCTAAATCCTTGTTTTGCATAAGCCCTTGAGATTACTTGGTCGTCGCAAAACATTTCACATTTAGTGTAGACAGCCCAATGCTATTTGCACTTATTAAAATGGTCAACACTAATTTGAATTAGCTTCTGACATTTTAGAGACTGCCTCGTGGCCGATGCTGCTGCAACATATAAGTATCAGTTTTGTTTATTTCACATCGATTATTGACCAGCACTATCTTCTTAATTTTTTTTTGTAATGTAATCTCGAGAGAGGTTTGGATAGCCTATAAGGGTGGGGTGAGAATGCATGGTCAACATAACTAGTTTGGGGCATAAACTTTGGCTTAATTAAAATCTTTTATCTATTTTATTAATGGACTGCAAGTATCATCTCATGGTATCTCACCTTTATAGAAGAACAATGTAAGTTTAGTCATTTGCGATGACGAGAAGGTAAAACCAGTAATCAAATCCTACACTCTATATAACTTCAATTGAATAGTGTACTGAGTTGAGTTGGACATTAAGGGAACACAGGTAATAGAAAGAGTGAAGTAGCAATGACAATAATATATATAATCTACTTATAATAATGTGTGTTGTTTTAGTCTTTATGCAGGTGACAAAGACTTACAGCGTAGGAAGAAACCTGATTATGAACTATGAGTACTGAATCGCAACATGGTAGCAGATGAATAAAGTGAGGTTATGTTGCTCATAAGAAAGACAGAAAGTGAAAGGAACAAGATAAAGACCAGAGAGTCTAATTAACCCTTCAAAGGTCATCTATTGAAATAAGTTATGTAAAAAGGTTGAAACATCATAAGTGTTCTGATTTTGATTTATAATATAGTTTTTTATTGACAAAAAAATTACAATATCGATCAGGAAATTATCTTAGGTTATATTTTAGTAATTGAAAGATTGAAATTGTACATGTATGCAATTTAAAGACTGTAAAATTGTTCACAAATAAAATTAATCTCAATAGTTATTCTCATTGACACATTTTATTTGTTTGTTTATGCTTGTCTTTAATTTATACACTATTGAATCATTTAAATTGTTGTACAAATATATTCAATAAAGGTGAAAGCAATAGTGGAAAAAATAATAAGAATAGTGACAGAGGTAGGCAAAGGGAAACACTACAAAAAAATAGGCTATAGCATGAGCCAAAAACCGTCGCAAAAATACAAAAATCGACGCTTGTACGTTGGTTAAGCGACGACCTCATAGTGAACGCTAAAACCCTGGAAACAACTAGAAATTTGCGTCGGCCAAGCCCACGCCACGTCTGCACTAGAGTGTTTCGGCCTAGCCCACGCAAGCATGTTAGTGTGGTCAAGCTGTCACAAAAGGCGAAGGCAATTGCGAGGGCTAAGTCGTCGCTAACATGCTTGCGTGAGCTAGACTGACGCACTCCAGCACAGACGTAGCGTGGGTTAGGCCAACGCAATGGTTGACGCAATTATGAATCTAAATATAAATAATTACAAAAAAATAAATCAACTAATCCAATCCTGAAAATCAGAAAAATCCAAACATTCATAAATATATATATAACTATAATTAGAATGAAATTTTAAAAGACATTTAAAGTTATAATTGTAACCATTTACAATGTTTTAAAATATCAATATTTACAATTCAAGTCAACTAAAACTTAAAACAAAAAAACATAAAAACTGGAAATTAAATATATGATAATAGAAAGAGTCTTCTTCAAATCAAGTGGTGGAAAGAACTTGTCATAAGAATGAAAATTATTTCAATAATAATTATTAAAAAATTAAATTTGATATAAGTAAAAATATTTGATGATAGTGAAACTCACATACTGTGGGTGTGAAGGTCAGGAAAGGGGGTGGTGGTAATCATCTTCGGCATAATTGGGGTGAACCTGACTTGTACTAGTGGAAGCATCGCCACATTTCGGTCCATCATCGCGGCAAGTTGCTCCTTTACCATCCTCAGGTCATCCTCCATCTGACGAAGCTTTGTGTCTGCTGTAACACATCGTTCTGTTACCGTCTTTGCTTTCTCCTCTTCTTTCCTTGCTTGTTCCTTTGCTTGAATGATTTCGCGAGCCATTTCTTCTCTTTCGGTCTGAAACAAAAAGTTGTTGGCAGAAGCAAAGAACGAGGGCTGAGTGAGGGAGGACACTCCTTTGCGGTAGTTAGCAGCCAAGTCTGCAAGGCCATAAACTCGACCTCTACTCTTCCCTCCAGCAACTTCCTTCCAAGCCTGAAGCTTGGTTGCTACATCTATCTGGGCAGATTTGACATTCGAACCTGATGAACTTTCTGATTGTATGGCCCTCAAGCCCTGTTGGTAGTTTTCTTACACAATCATTTGGACATTTAAACATTAGAAATTACAAAAAAAAATATAGGTAATATGAAAAAAATTGTAAGAATAAACTTATATAAGTCTCGCGTGAGCGAGTATCAACCCATTCACCCTTCTTGTTGGTGTGAGTAGCCATAAATAGTTAATCAGGCTCAACTGGGCGTCCATATTTACGTTCTTGCAAAATTTTTATAATTAGAAACAATATTTGTTAGAAAAAAAATTGATTACACTAAAGAGTTAGCGAAATAATACTTACCAAGCCCAGTGCAATGTCTAAGTGTGTGATTTACGCCATGACGACCCCGACCTGAAGATCGATTAATTTTATTTTGAGATGTTTTTTCTTTAAACTTTTGAGTATCCTAATAGCTCAAAAGTCCACCCCATGCTTCCTCACCCATCCATGTAGGTCGTGAGCCACGTGCCCTTGCTTTTGTCAAAATGTCAGAAAGCCTTTTTCTGACTTTGGACTCATAGATCTTCCTGATCTGCCACTCATCCTAAGGAGCCCAAGTCACTCTACTCTTTAAAAAATTTATAAACAAAAGTTAACATAATGCTAATGACAATTATTTCATTATAGTGTTTTTTAATGTTTAAATTAAATTACCTTAAAGTCAGTCCACCATTTAAGCTGATCCTCCTCAGTCATGGCATCATAATGATGGTAGGGTCCTCTGAATGATGACCTGATGCAATGCCCAATAGCCTCAATAGCATAATGATTTGATGCCTAGCTAAAAAACATACAAATAAACATTTTGTTAAGCATTCAATTTACAAAACATGAAATTAAATGTAAATATTCTTACTTACCCTTTACCCAGAAGCTGAATGATGACCCTTCTACTAGGATCACATTGAACCTCATCAGGAGACATCTTATGATGTGAATGAGCAGTTGTGGCATGGTCACCATCATCACCTAGTGGCTGTACTGAGGGACTAGCATGGGCAGAGCAACTAGGTGTGAGGTCAACTATAGGATCAGGGGTGATCTGTGTGGAGGGAGGACTGGAGTGTACGAAGGGAGTAGGGGTGGGCTGCACGAAGGGGGGAGCGGTGGGGTGTACAAATGGAGGAGGGGTGTGTTGTACAAAAGGAGGAATTTTAGAGTGTACTAAAGGAGGAGGAGTGGACTGCATAAAGGGAGTTGTGGTGGGGTGGAGTGGTGCAGTCTAACTTTGATGACCAGCTAGAACAGACGAGGAAGGGCTGGCTGGATAATAAGTATGACACCCCTGATGAGTTGTACCTGCGTATGACAGAGGCTGAGGTGCAAAATATGGTGGTGAAGTACCGGGAGGGTGAAGTGAAGATGAAATATATGTGTGGGGGCTAGATGACGGAGTCACTGAGGATGGAGTAGATGAGTGGGGGGACAAGGATGAAGTAGATGAGTGAGGGGACAAAGATGGGATAGATGAAGACGGGGACGACGAATGTGATGTACGTGAGGGTTTCCACCATTAGACCATGTTGATAGCCTTGAATAAGGAATACATCCGTGGTTTATAGCAAGTTGGCCATGACAAGATGTGGAAGCTCCACGTCTAGGCTGGCCACGTCTAACAATGGAATCATCTCTGCCTCTAGTTCTAACCATTTTCCCTGAAATAAATTAATTAATGTAAAATCAATATAAGTATGAAAATTTTAAATGGTTTAGGTAACTTAGTATATAAACAATAGTATATGTTAGATGTTGTTGTACTCTTAATCTGGATGTTGTTCGTCATTATTGTCATTTTGTTCATCAACTTCATCTGAGAAGTTAATATCTTCATATCTATCATCATCAACTGGTTCAATGGGGTCATCATCAGGTACTTCAAGAATGGGCGTGTCAGCTAGACCTTGTACCAATTCAATTGTGAGAATTGGTAAGACAGTAGGCGACTCATCAGCTTGATATGACAATTCATCTTCGACGTGGTAACTTGGACATGGGCTCGAGGTTTTGTTGTAATTGCCACGCACCACCCATGAAGGTTTTTACATATGTTTGGGTAATTGACAAAATAGGTCTGTCTTGCTTTTTGTGGAAGAATAAATGGATCAAACAAAGCATATCTTCCACTTAACTTCACTTCGACAATATTATATTGTGAATGAAATTTTGTCCCAACATTGATTGTAGGATCAAACCATTCACAATAGAAAGGGGGATCTTTTCACTGAGGCCAAGATAGTCAAATTCATAAATATGGTGAATTATGCCGTAAAAGTCATCTTCACCTCCGTCTGTGACACCTTTAACATACAATCCATTGTTCATTGTCTTTTTACCATGACTCCATGTGTTTGTATGAAACTTATAACCATTAACGAAATATATATTTCATGATGTGTCATTTGAATTAGGTCCCCAAGCCAGCGCCTTTAAGTTTTGATCGGTTATGCCATTCCTTTCGTCATGAACCTATGTGATAGTCATGCGACAATATTAGATTTATTTATGCGATAAAAACAATGACGACCATAAGCACATAAGTACACTTACATATCGCTTGAACCATTCAGAAAAATTGTTGTGTATAAATGTCAATGCATCTTCAACATTGATGGAGTTTACTTGTAAAAACAATCTTGAAAAATGTTATATGAAGCAATCAGTAAATTTCATAGGCTATGATAGTTTACTTAAATTTTGGTGAGTGAGTTAAACTTACTCGAGTATGGGTTTGACCTCATTGTAGTTAATGAGAATGTGAACATGGGCAAACCGATATTTTTTGTCTGTCAGCCAACGATCTTTGCTCGATCCACTTGGACGTCCAGATTTATTTAAAATTGACAATGTGCATTGCACTTCATTATCTGAATCCCGTCGAGGATCATTTCTGAAAGTTGTATTGCCTAACAAGTTAACACTTTTGAAGTAGTGAGATCAGAAATATGTAATTTCTCAGTATAGGTAGAATGTACATATTGATCCTTCAAACATGTGCTAAATTACCCACCGTTCTTTTTGCATCTCACATTAACCTATGAGACAAACGAAATTATAAGACTTGGTTCAATGGTTGAAATTGAAATGATCAAACTATTTACCTTTCAAAAGGGTACATCTAACGGTAATGAACCAGACCACCAAGTAATACCTCCATAGGAAGATAGATGACAAGGTGTTCTATTGAATCAAAAAAGGTTGGGGGGAATATTCTTTCCAATTTACATATGATGATTGGTATGTTTTCTTGCACATCCTCTGTCCTCAATGTATTAGAACATAAGTCTTTAAAAAACCGACTTAATTAAGCAAGGGCACTTCATACAAAGTCTGGCAATGACCGAAAAGCAATTGGGAGTAAACATTCCATAAAAACGTGACAATCGTGACTCTTCATACCATGCATATTTCCTTTGTCAGATTTGCACACCTTGCAATATTATAAGCATAACCATCAAGCATCTCCAACTCGCTAATCCACTTATAAATTGATTTGGCATCTTTCGGTGAGAAGGTGTAATTGGCCTTTGCCTTTGCTAACTTTCCATTATGTAATTGCACCAACTCCAAGTCTCCCCGAAGACACAACTCAGCAACATCCAACCTTGTCTTTTCATTGTCTTTGGTTTTGCCCTTAACATCCATCACAGTGTTGAGCACATTATCAAAAAAATTCTTCTCTATATTCATGACATCAAGGTTATGTCTTAAGAGATTGTCTTTCTAATATGGGAGATCCCAAAATATAGATCTTTTAGTCCAATTGTGAAATTGTCCGTACTCAGGCAAGTTGTCAAAGGGACCATCAGTTACTTTTGGAAAATCACTGATAAACCCCCATAATTGGTGTTTGTTCATGAGATAGGGTGGCTCATTCATTTCAACTTTGCTTTTGAGAAATCTCTTCTTACTCTTTCTAAAAGGATGATTTGTTGGCAAGAATCGTCGATGACAATCAAACCAAGAAGTTTTACCCCCATGTCTCAATTGGAATGCTTTAGTGTCCTGCATACAATATGGACAAGCTAATTTGCCCTTAGTTTCCACCCAGACAACATCCCATATGCTGGAAAATCATTTATCGTCCACATCAAGCATGCTCGCATTACAAAGTTCTCTTTAGTTGAGATGTCGTATGTGAAGACACCTTCATTCCACAATAGTTGCAGGTCATCAATGAGCGGTTGTAAGTACACATCAATCTTCTTGGTTGGATTTGTCGAACCTGGTATTAGACAGGTTAGAAACATGTATGGCTTTGTCATACACATTTCAGGGGGTAGGTTGTAACGAGTCAAAAATACCGACCAACAAGAATATGGGGATGCTAAAGCTTGCACATATGGTGTAAACCCATCAGAACATAGTCCCACTCTAATATGTTGTGGGTCAGCTGCAAAATCAGGATACACATTATCAAAATGTTTCCAAGCTTTCCCATCACTAGAATGTTGTAATAAGCCATCATCCCGTTTGTTCTCATGGTGCCATTTCATTTGCCTTACTGAATCCATTGAAGCATACAGTCTCTGTAATCTTGGAATGATTGGCAAATATAACATTCTTTTAACTAACACCTTTTTATATCTTTTGTTCTGACCCTTGGCAGGTATATATCTTGGAAGACCACAAAATTTGCACTCAGTTAATTCACTATCATTTTTATAATATAACATACAACCACCCTGACAACAATCAATCTTCACAGACTTCAATCCGAGACTTGAGACAACTTTTTTTACCTCGTAGTAGTTCTTCGGGATGGAATTTTTTCTTGGAGCAATATCAAGCAGTAGTATGAAATGATCTAAACATTTTTCTTGATATACCAATTGGTTCTAGAGGCTAAAAGCCTAATGGCTACCGATAGTCGGGACTCTGTTGCTCCATCGTAAACGGGTTCATTCGCAAATGCTAACATGTCATAAAACTTCACCTCTACGTTAGGGGCTTCTCCTATATTCATCTCTTCACTTTGGACATTTTCATAATGAGTTGTTATGTCAGTTACCTGCATGTATGCATCGTACACCATTTCGGTAATTGACCCAAAGTTGGCACCATAATTCATGTTTTCATAACTGGTGGATGCATAACCTATACTGTCATCAGTTGGTCGATCTTCTCCATGATAAACCCATACATGGTAGTTGGGTTGAAACCCATATTGTAGCAGATGAGCCCTCACATGTGAAGGTTTAAGGATTTTTTGACAAATACATCTCACACATGGACACCATATCCCTCCATCCTCTATATATGAAGGTTGGTCCATTGTCGTTGACATAAATTCAAAAACTCCATCCATGAATTGTTGCTTTAATCTCTTTGAAGGATCAAGCATATCATACATCCACAGTCGATCCATCTTCTGCATGCTCATCATGAAATTGATATTAATAACAAATTGTATGCAATTGTTGTTGTCACAAAAGTCAACCTTAAAACCACCAATGGAAATAACATAAGACGAAGCCAATGCTCGATACAACGGAAATTTATTCGTGCTAATTTTGCATGGTGAAAGTTGATCAGAACTTTCTTATTTTATTTAATCTTGATGTTATTGTAATGCTAAGCCGTTGGGTATGGTTGTATGATTTATTAAGGATATAATAAGCATCGCCAAAGCAGATTCTGTGGGTTATGTTATGTATTGAGGTTATGTTTGGTTATTGTATGGGTTGTTTTTATCTTGTACGATGTTACCTTGAACCATATAATTAACGAAAGTTGACTTTCTATAAACCTAATAATCAACACCACCCAAGAAATGACAATGACATCGAAAATATTCCTTCAACCTCATTTATCCGGAAAAACTTCCTGCAATAATTAACTAAATATCACAATATGATAATCTCATGGATTACTAGTCTAAATTTCTCACCGCCCATTGTAATTATTATGCAACACCCTACGATAGGGGATCTAACAAAGTAATCACTATCTATTATAGCTAAAGAACTGCATAAAGTTGATAACAAATAAAAATGACTAAAAAAATTAGTTGTTAGACTTGAATATAATTTATAGATGAAGAGAGATAACTTAAAGTTTGTTGTTTCTTTGGGGAGGGAGCAAGCAGCAAGCCGTTAGGCCATAAGCCGATCCATTCTGAGCACCACTATCCCAAGTCCAAACAATATCCACATGTCCATGGCATGACAAAATAAGCTATTTTACTAGAATATCAATGCTAGATCACAAGAGAGATCACTTCTTTAAACCCTGTTTTATTTTATACTTTATCCATATAAACATTTGACAAAGACCAATGCCACTGCAACCCTTGACTACTTTGGAAAATAGAGAACTGGTGAAATTTGTCACAGTATCCAATTAAATGGTGGAAAATAGCTCACACCATGCAACTGACCCAACCTAATGGAAAGAGGCCCTTTTATTGTTGTTGTTGCTATTGTAGATTCACTAAATTGCAACATTAGTACAATAGTTTTGTTATTACCATTGTCACATGTTTCTTAATTTCTTCAATGCAGAGAAAGACCCTAAATATACATGTTCCTTCCACTCATTAACTATAATATATAGATCTTACCAACAAATTTCAGGATACCATAAAATTGTTTTTGTCAGTCCTGTCATCCCTTGAGGACAACTGAGTTCCTTTTGTGACTCGTTGTCTGAAAACTGGTCCCAACATTAGCATTTACCATTCACAGAATAGTCGCAACAGATTATCATCATACCACAAAATCATGTAATATATGAGGTGAATTGAACTCAAAATAAACTAAACAATATAGTTTCAAAACCAGCTTTAATTGACAGGATCGAAGAACAATCACAGTTATTCTCACCGAAACACATCTCTCCTACTATCTCATAATTAAACAAACAGTCACAGTCAATTTCAAGCTCTATCGAACAGATGAAGAACAAATCGAAGAATATCTTACCTCTATCGAACTTTGCAACACCCATCAGTGCCCACCAACTTCTCTAACCGCAACCACTTCACACACCACCCACGAAGAACCACCAATCGTTCCAACACCAACTAACCTATCCTTAACACAATTTCAAAGTAAAATCGGTGATTAAAAACATTTTCAAGTTGGAGAAATCGAAAATGATGAAGAGAAAGAACAACTTACCTAATTCAAAGCTTCGCAAGACTCGCTGGCGACCACAAACTCCTCCAACAACAACCACTTCACGCACACAATGATTGAAAATGTTTGGAAGATGGAGGAGACGAAAATCGTGGACAGAAATTTTGGCACCGCATGGAGGAGAAGAAGGAAATGAAATTTTGGCATCGAGAGTTTTGGCAATGAGGGTTTTGGGGTATTTCAAATTTGGGTTTTAAAGAAAGGAAATGAAATTTTGGCACACCAAAGGTTTTGACACCAGGGGTTTAAGGGTATTTGAAATTTGGGTTTCAAAGAAAGAGGGAAATGAAATTTTGCCACACCAAGGGTTTTGGGTTTCAAATATAAATTATTCATTTATAACCATGGAATATTAATATTAATATTAATATTAATATTAATATAAAAAATGATTTCTCAATTATTATAGCTTTAGCAAATTTATTTACTGTGTTTTTTAGTAGCATTATTTGAGTAGGTGGCTGAAAGAAACATTCAATTTTGAAAAGAAGAAATTTGATTAAAAATTGAATTTTTCTTGAAAAAAAATTATTTCTACACCATGTTAAAGAACTTACTTTTTTTCACCTAAAACTCTTCATTAAAAAAAACTCCACTTTCTTACTATTATGGAGTTCAAAAGTTGTTTGAGTACAAAATATTCTTTGCACTCATTTCATTATGAGTAAAAAAAAACATTTACTCTATATGCATTTTTTTCTTTATATATATGAACATGAAAAAAAATTCATAATTAATTTTGAATACACATAATTAAAATAATTTTTTATGTACTCAATCATATATTATCATATATCAATCATAGATACCATTGTTCTAATTAAAGCATCTTCACCAACTTCATATCAATTGTGGATAAATTTTTATTTTTTATTTATTTTATACTTAGCGTAGTACCTGCCTCAACCCATCAATTAACTGTTATTACTCCTACCTCAACTCCATATCAGTATTGTTTATTCTATAAGTTATTGTTAAAATATATTATGATATATTAATGTTATCAACAACCATAAAAATCACATTCAATTAAAAACTGACTTTTGAAGGCTTTAAAGTCACTTTATTAGTTTTATCATCTTTTTAAAGACACATTTGAATCTTAAATAAATAAAATAATTTAAAAGATGCTCTTATAACAATAAATGAATAATTAATGTTATCTTAAACTTTTAAAAATGTATTTATATGAAATGTATTTGAAATTTGGTTTTTAAATGCTGGAAGATAAAAATGGTCTCTTTTCATGTCAACTTGTTTATATTATTCCAAGAGAACATTTCTTTCATATATTGTAGAAAGTAGAAAGGACCGTCAAAAACTAAGAATATTGTATCCAATTATTCTTAAAATTATAAATAAATTAGTTTAACATTTGAAATTATAAAAGGTTTTGTTTGATATAAAAAAATTATTAAACACAAGACCTTTTAAAAAAAAATTACATTCCAATGATTAAAATAACATTTGATATTTTTAAAATTAACTTAATTACTACTAATATTATGGCAGAAAAATTAATATACTACTGTTAAAGAAGTAAAGGCTATTTATTTGGTAAACTATATAAATGGATAATTTAAAAAAATAATTTTAAAACACAAATTCCCTTTTTAAAACACAAGTTGTCTAATAAATAATTTTATTTCAATTTTTAAAATAAAACCTTTTTAAGATGTTTCATTTTAGAATGAGACTTTAGTAACTATATCTTTTTTAGGGTTAACGTCGTATTTCCATATCACAACTTTGTAATATTTAAATAAAAATTTAAAATAATGGAAAAATCATGGGTTTATAATTTTAAATAATAATAAAAATTTAAAATTAAACACATATTTTATTTTTTATAATAAAACATAATCTGTTTTGAAACACGTTATTCTATATTTTAAAACATCAATAAAATAAATATGAATTATATAAAATAACATTAAAATATTTTCTTCATTCGTCTTGAAAAGATGATTCATAAAGTTGCAACTTTTAAATATTAGATTTTAATTCTGTTTATATATTGTTTGGATAATTACATTTATATAATTAAAACATATATAATCATAATTAAAAAAGATATGTTTAAAAAAATTAATGTTATTTTCTAATCGATTTTAAAATTCATATAAAAACTTTAAAATAGCTAATTTAAAAAACATTTATTGTAATAATAATTAGTTTTTATCATATTTTTAAATTTGGACAAACAAATGTTAGAATAACTAATGAAATGAGATTAATATCATGACAATTTCATAAAATAGAAAAAGATTATTGATACTTAACATAAAGTCTTGATCCATGTATATATAGAAGAAGTAGGATAGGAAAACACATCAGTAATTAATACTATTGATAATATGATTCCAAAAAAACTAGAGAGAAAAAACAAAGATATGCAATTGTGCAATTAATGTGACTATTTCTTATATGTTATGTCACTGTTACTTAGATACTAAGAGAATTTTAATAAATGTTATGGGAAACTTCTAGTGCAAGTTTAATAACTCAATATAAGACATGTTTGAGGAGGGAAGGAATAAAGCAAGGTTTGATGAAAATGTTAACTTCAAAGTTAGAAATAGAGAAAAAAATAGATGTTTAAAAGATAAATGGTATGAACCAGTACCTCTTTTACATAAGTTTCTTAAAGTTTATCCCAATTTAGATAAAAAGATCCTAACACTAGAGGAGACAAGTTCATAAGTAGAGGAAAAGTGAAAGTGGAAATTGCAATGGAGAAGATTGTGGTTTGAGTGAGAAAAACCATAACTAACAAAATTTAATTTTTTAAAAATAAATAAGAATTAAATTTAATTAATACTCATTACATCACCTAATTTAAATAAATAAAAAAACTATATAAAACTTAAAACAAATAAAAGTGTTAAAAACTTTATCTTATATCTTAAAAGATTAAGTATCATTTAATATGCTATATCTTATATTCACTCATATTTTATGTTTCAACTATCATATTTTATACTTCAACTATATTTATTTATATTTTATTATTTAATTATCATTCATTTATATTTAACGATTCAACATTCAATTAAATTTCAAAAATTATGATCAAATATTATTTTTTTGTTTATTTTATTAAATTACAATCTTACATTTATTTTGTTTATTTTTACTTTTTTATTATTTTTATATTTTACTAATATAATAATAATATTGTTATTTCATATTATATTTCTAAACTTTATTATTTTTTAAATTTAATTTAATTGTAAGTATATTTTTTTTATTTTTTCTATGACTACTTTCAAATTAAAAAAAAAATATTTAAGGTAACATGACCTAGCGCCAGTCAAGCCATTGTATCATTATTTTTATTTTTTTTGTAAGTCAAGCCGACGCAAAGCTTAGCATGGGCCAAGCCGTTGTAATATTTTTTTTTAATTTTGTTTTTTTTGCGTAGACTAGGCTGACACAATTTAAAAAAAAATTACAACAAATTTTGCATAAATCTAACTGACGTTGTGTATTAAACTTTAAAAACCGACGCTTTGACTTACGCTATTTGAGTCGATCCCTTAACTCATACAAATACATTCACGCTAAAGTGACGTTTTCTTATAGTAAAAAACATCAATTAAATAAAATAATTCAAAAATTTTGATAAAGAAATGAACCATTCTAATTAAAATAATGAATGCAACAACTTTAAGAGATGGAAAAGGTTGAAAGAAGTAAAGGAAAGAAATTTGAAAAAGATACATAACCCTAATTTTTTATTGTTATATTTTCATCCTAGTGAAATCTTAATTAACGCTATTAATATAATTTTTTAATTTAAATTATTTATGACACTTTAGTTATGAAATAAACCGAAAATATTTTGAACCTTACTACTGATTGTCAACAACAAAATAATGTTCTGTATGTTTTTTTTTTGTTTTTTGTTTTACTTTAAAGTTGACATTTTTTACTTAGCACATTTAGAATTTAGTGTTGTGATATACGCTATGAATGTCTAGACATATCTACAAACAGTTAGGATTTTTGAATTCAACTTTTCGTATATGCTTAAATTCAGTGAGTTAAAATGACGTTACAATTAAATTTATATTGTTAATATAGTATATTACTTGCTTCAAGCTCACTTTTGAGTTTTGAGGAGTGTTATTCACCTCAATGCCTACGAGGAAACATATATTAGGTTAGACTTGCATACACAGGATGTAGATCATAATTGAGGTGACGAATTTCAAGAAATAAAAACATAAAAAAAAAAAACTAAAATGATAGATATTAATAAATGATCATTTAAAGATAACTTATTATTATCAAATTAGCTCTCAGGAAAGTTATGTATAACTTAGATATTCTTGAATGATCTTATAGCAACTGGTTATAAATTTATCATATATAATTAAAATAAATATGATATGTGATTTAAATTTAATTTATTATCGTAGAATTGACTTTTAAGTTGAGATTTCTCACATTTATATTATGTAAATTAACCTTATGTTTACTTAACATGATATTTTTAACAATGAAAAATTATAAATGAGAGATTAATGAATTAATTATGTTTGAAAATATTGCACAGAAAGATAACTCTTCAACAAATGCCAAACGAGGAAACTTCCTCAATGTGATTTTTTAATGCCATACTTTCGCGGAATGTGCAGAAGAAGGAGGACAAAATAAATAGGTTTTAATTTATTGAATTTTTATTTTAAATACTTAATAAATTTTTTCTTTAAATTATATAGATAATAAATTACGAAATTTTGGATTTAATTTTTAGAAAAAAGTATCTTTTTTACATTTTACCTCTTTTATTATATTAACTTAAATAATTTGTGAAATATTTTTAGATTTTTTTTAACTTATTTGTTATATTAGGTTTAATTCATATTTTTTTCTCAACAATGTAAATCGATTACGTGATACATGTTTCAATTTAAAGGACATGTAGCAGAACCAACCAATTAAGACAACACTAGAATTTTAAACAATTTTTTTTATTTATTGGATACTCGAGAGAAAAAAAGAAAGCATTAGATATCCAAAACATTGTTGATCTAAACCAAGAAAGAAAGGTGTATTAGGTTGAGCACTTTCGGTTCTCAAGTGAGTTTTGTGATGAGTTTAGGTTCTGTCACAATGGCAGTGTCACATACTTTCCCCGAAGGTTTTAGAACTCTATATCAATAAATATCTGCATTTTGTTGTAACACGGTTTTATGCACAAAAGTAATGTGTAAAATTAGTTTATCTGTAACAGGTGTTTACAAGATGAGTGTGGAACATCATAGTTTGGCAATTGGCAGTTGAGTTGGGAGTCTTGGGACATTGGTTTCGGTTGGTGACACTGACAGTTACCACTTTCTTCATCTTAAGTTTCCTCTTTGGCATCGCTTAAGGTCTAAACTTTATCATCTCAACCCAACATGCACATGCTGTCTAAACTTCCCAATCCCAATCTTCGTTTCTCATTATGCAAACGTTACATGACACACGACACCTCAAACAAACACCCTAGTTGTATGTAGTTGCCACCATGTCAGCCCCATTATCATCATCACCGTCACCGTCACCGTCATCGGAATCATTCTCCACCGCACCCACAGTACCTCACAATTCAACTTCAATATCACCATTATTGTCACCATCACCCTCACCATTGCCATCTCAGTCCTTACCTCCGGCTACTCCTCCACCACGATCACTATCACCACAATCGTCAAGTTTTCCACCGGCATCAATTTCTTCCCCTCCCCCACCTCCTCAGAGCTCTTCCCCTTCTCCAGCAGCATCTGCTACACCTGTAAGTAGTAGGGCACCTCCTCCACCTTCTAGGACAAGTCCTTCAGATTCTCACTCTACTTCATCGCACACTTTTGCATTGTCTCCACCACCTCCATCAGCAAAAAATTCTGGCCCAGGAAGCAGTGGTGGTACTAGTGCAGTGGCTTTTGTCGGTGTAGTGACAGCAATTGTATTGTTTGGCTTCGTTAGCATTGCTGTCTTGTGCCTGAAGAGGCAAAAGAAAAGGATATCTAAGAGTGGTGGTTATGACTTCCCATCCCCTCTTGGTTCAACATCTGAGTCAGGTAAACCTGTAAATACTGTTATTATTGTTTTCCAAATTTGTCATTCAGGAATTTCTCATGGACCCAACTGTATAGTTAACAATGCAAAAATTCCACCCCAAAGAACCACAGATCTCAAGAAAGCAGCAATATAATAGGATTGTACCAAAAGGAATTTAGAATTTTAGGTACAATTATTTTTTGGATCATACTGATACATCAAGAAAGCGAGAGTTTTATTAAATGGAAATTCTTTTAACAATTGATAGAAATACAACAATACTTAAACCCTTGTCTATCACATACCAAAGAATTTCTTCAATTTCAACGTGTCAACTGTTTAAATGATAATATATGACCCACATTTATAGTTGTTAGGGATCAAGGAGAGATTTGTGTATTATCGTTACCCATAAAGAACCAATCAGGGTGTAACGAACAAACTCTTGTTTCTTTGATACATTTGTCCTTGTTTTCATTATTTGCTAGATCTGTTGCTTTCGGAATATACTAGGATTCTTCTTTCACTACTTTCTACGCAGGAGTATTGTAGAGGACTTTAGGCAATATATATGCAACACTCTCAATTGGTTATCTGGAATTAGGCTATTGCAAACTTGAAGGCAATAAAAGTTATTAAATATTCTACATTGTTCAGATTTGTCATTTATTATCCGTTCTTCAGCTCATCGTATGCAAAGAGCTTCGGGGGGTAATACACGATCAGGACTGGGCAACTCAAGGCCATTGTTTGCATATGAAGAACTAATGAAGGCCACAAACAATTTTTCAACTCAAAATCTTTTGGGTGAGGGAGGATTTGGTTGTGTGTATAAAGGATCACTTCCAGATGGGAGAGAGGTAGCAGTTAAGCAACTGCAAATTGCAGGAAGTCAAGGAGAGAGAGAATTCAAAGCTGAAGTAGAAATTATTAGCCGCATACATCATCGTCATTTAGTTTCCTTAGTAGGATACTGCATTTCAGAGAGCAAAAGACTACTTGTCTATGACTATGTCCCCAACAGTACCCTTTATTTTCATCTTCATGGTAAAGCTAGTTCAGAGTGCTGGATGACTGTTTTTCATGATATTTTGATTAAATTTATCTGAGCTTACTGAGAGAATTTGATTGAGTTAAGGTGAAGGTATGCCAGTGCTGGAGTGGACAAATCGTGTTAAAATTGCGGCTGGAGCAGCCAGAGGAATAGCTTATCTCCATGAAGACTGTAATTTCAATCCTTGATATATCTTTGATTTCATGGTGTTGTTGTAAGCTCTTGAATTAGGGAACTTGAAGTTATATATGAAGTTGGCTCAAAAATGTGACTGTAAATTTTCATATATGATATGAGAGATGCCAGAAATATAATTGATTCTTCTTACTTCTGAATTATTTTATTAGAAACAGTCATTGAAGTTAGGGACTTAAAAGAATGGGAAATTTTTCTTTTATTTCAGTGTAGCTAGATTCTATGAATTGGTAACTGGTAACTTACTTTATCAAGTATAGTTATTTCTGCTAATGAATGTTATATTTTGCACAGGCAATCCTCGGATTATTCACAGGGATATCAAGTCAGCAAACATTCTTTTAGACTACAACTTTGAAGCTCGAGTATGCATTCCACTTCTCATTCTAAGTTGGATATTATCTGTTATATTGATATTCTAAGCTAGTTTTTCATGTTTTTTCGTTTTATAGGTCTCAGATTTCGGGCTAGCCAGATTAGCAGTTGATGCAAATCCACATGTATCCACACGTGTAGTGGGAACTTTTGGGTGGGTAGCTTGTCTACTATTTTTCTCTGGGTACAGATAACGGATTCATGACTCATTTCATAATAATATGCTCAAACAATAGCAATGGTTCCTTTTTCCTTACTCCTCTTATAGATATGTTGCGCCTGAATATGTATCAAGTGGTAAATCGACCGAGAAGTCAGATGTGTACTCTTTTGGAGTCATGCTTTTAGAGCTCATTACTGGAAGGAAGCCAGTGGATGTATCTCAACCAGTAGGTGAAGAGAGTCTAGTTGAATGGGTAAGCATAGCTATATTGCTGCCATTTCTCTTTAGCTACTTGAGCAATATTTTGCTAAGCTGGTAGACTACTAATAAGGAAGGTGTTACCATCTCACTGGAATTTCATACTTTCTTTGTGGACTCAACCATTATATTATATAAGCTTGGAAAAGTCAGCATTTTCACCCAAACCAATCTTGAAGATGCAAAGAATTTTCATGAAGGCAAGCCCTTCTGACAAAAGATGCTATACCTTATTTTTCAGGCTCGGCCTTTGCTAAATGATGCACTAGAGAGTGAGGAATTTGAGATTTTGACAGATCCAAAGCTAGGAAAAGAGTACGTTGAAAGTGAAATGATTTGCATGGTTGAAGTTGCTGCTGCTTGCGTGAGATATTCATCTAACAGAAGACCTCGCATGGGACAGGTAACAGTGAAAGGGAAGCAGAAAGTTTTGTGTTGTGTTATTGTTTGAGTAACATAGACCAATTTCTGAATACTTTTGTTCCTTGAATACATTTGTCAGGTTGTTAGAGCTTTTGATGGTTTAGCTACGTGTGATCTTTCAAATGGAATGAGAGTTGGGGACTCTACGCAGCAATCCGCAGAAATAAGATTATTACGTAGAATGGCATTTGGTAGTCAAGATTACAACTCAGAATTTTTGAGCCACACAAGTTTGAATACGTAAGAGGCTATATTGTATTGTGAAATTAAGTTTGTTTCAGTGTGACTCTTCTATTGGTGCACATAACCCTGAAATTCTCTGCATTATGTTCTCTTGATTCTTGTAACAACCTCTTCTTATTCTTCTGTAGTTACCATTTTTTATACTCATGTTGATGAAGGTAATAAATTCATTCGGGATGCCCTCTTCTAAAAGTAATTCTTGAACCAAGTTGTTTTGTTGGATGAAGAGAGAAGAACCTTGTTACAACAGCATCATATCTTTTGCGCTGGTATAACAGATTAGAATTAAGAATATGTTCACATTGCCATTGATCGTTGGACTGTTGAGATATAAATTCACGTTAGGAATAATTAAGTTTTAAGTTGTTTAGTTATTTTTAGTTGAGTTTTTTGTAAAATATTTCAATTTTATCAAAATGTTTTAATTTTTTATATTTTTTTATTCAGTTTGTCTCTTTTTATTTTTCCGTCAAGTTTCTTCTATTGATAAAAGAATAATATATTATAAACAAAACCTTTTACCTAATTTCAAATATTACCTTTTTTTTTTAATTTGTTTTGTCATTAAGTGAAATAATGTCCTGTTTGATATTCTAATCCTAATCATAATATCACTAAATTGAACGCTAACAAAAATAATCTATGAAATCCTAATTATTTTTATAAAAAAAATACATAATTTTATTCCATGTTTTAAATTAAATACTAAAACAAAAATCAAATCAGTGAAAATACAAAACAATAGACCTCCATAAAAATAAAATTTTCCATTTTATCTTTTGAGGTCATATAATTCAGAAATTAACTTAAAAATCACTTTTGACTTTCAGATCATACAATGTAGAAATTATTTTTTTTTTAAAAAAAACTTTTGGATTACACAATTCATAAGTCATTTTTTGTTTCTGGAATACATGATTCCAATTGGACGATCCATAAGTTAAAAATTGACATTTTAGACAAATCAAAAGTCAAAAATGACATTTGCATAGTACAATCTGGAAGCTAAAAGTAATCTCCCAATTGTGTTGAAAAGTCCTTTTCTTTTTCAGCAATAAAAAGTAAATTAATAAAAGGAATACTTAGGGTATTCCAAGCCTTATACAATTTCTTTTAAGCACACATATGCACATACAACCTCTAATACAACTGTTATGGCAAGACTTATGCTTAAAAATTCTTTGTGACTTTCTACAATATTTGACCAATATATGTAAATGAGACCAGTCGATCTATGTTACCTAATCAAGAGCCTATATCCACCACTACCAACACTTTTGTATAACTACAACTCTCATAGAAAAACACTAACAAGCCCCACCAACCATAGTCCGAGTTGCAGATATACCATAACTTAGTAATTTGTAGTGCAAATTGTAATTAATTTGGAAGGCTTTTCAGAAAAATTATTGGGCACAAGTTCCAATCTGAATATGAAAATGTGACACCTAAAATCTTTTTTTTTCATACATAGTCAAGTATTCAATTGGGTCAAAAACCGTATATCTTGAATATATATTTGCCTATTCCTGAATATAACTCTATTTTCATGATTCCAAATCCCCGAAACAATTGCTAACGACATTTCCTTCCACACATCATTTGTTTTATATTCAAGAAGTGCATATAAAAGTGAGTGAAGTTTGGTATAGGTTGATTATGATGCACTGATAGTATACCCACCCGCCTTTCACATAAGTTCGTCACTGTCCTAGATATGCTACAGTTGAAAAAGAGATTGTTAATTGTCTCTTCTTCTTTCTTACACAGTACATAAATAATTACTCACATGGATCCCTTTCTCACTAAGTTATTTAAAAACACTTTTAGTCTAAGGCATTATGTACTTGAGATAACCTTTAGCCTCCACAGTAGATTAAAAAGACTATTATTTCTCCCAATGATATTATTTTGTAAGAGATTATAGACTGAACTAACCAATTATATTCCTTCCTCGTCTTCGTTTTGTAACCATCTACATGCAGTGCTAGTTTTAAGAGATTGATATGATATTGATTGCATGAGTACTACCTTCTATTCTTTTTTTTTTCAAACTAATATCTCAATTCTCCATGGTATTTTCCAATTCCATTTCCTTCCAACCACTTTTCCCAATAGTTTTACCCTTTATTGTTGATAACATGTACAATTTAGGGAATGGTTGATCCAGCGATTCATCCTCTACCCACATATCTTTCCAAAATTTGATCTTATCTCCTACCCTTACCTTCCATTGTATGCAATTATCAAACCAGTTTTCTTGTTGTCCTTCTATACATGTCTTGCACACATCTCTCCACCACACTGACACATACTTAAGTTATGTGCAATACTTTGATTCTAATATCTCCTTCTATAGGCATTGGTTATCCCTACTCTGCATTTCCATTTTTCCAACAAAGCTATATTAAATTTTCAATTCGTCTGATTCTTAGGCTACCCTCTTCTCTAGGTTTACAGACACTCTCCTACTTAATCCAAGCAAGCTTTTTATCCTTTGTTCCCCACCCCAGAGGAATTTCGTTTGTATTTCAGTGATCTGTGCACAAATGCTTTTTGGAGCCTTTAATAAAGATAAATAAAATAACGATAAAGCAGAGATGACAAATTTAATGAGACAAACGTGTCGAGCAAATGACAACATCACATTCTTCCTTTCCAAGTAGATAATATTTTCCTAATTTTTTGTACTACCTCTTGTCAAAAATATTTGTTATTACGATTTCCTCCTATCTTACTCTTAAAAGAGTTCACTCTTAATCTCGCAGTCAGCTCAAAACCCCTCAACATACTCTCAGTTGTTGTCATAATATTCTAAGTGTTAGCCTGGCATAAGAATAAGCTATTATCAACTAACTGTAATAAATGCACTAATACATCTATATTTCCAATTTTAACTCCTTGATATAGTTGTTTCCTAGCTATCTGACTAACTAGTTGTGCCAATCCCTATGCAACTAAGACTGGTAGGCCTCGTGGGTCTCTTTGTCTCAACCCTCTATTAGACTTTATTTCCTTAGTTGGACTCCCATTAACCAACATTGATATAGTTAATGATTCCATACATGTCTTAATCCAATCTATCCACTTTCGACAAAATTTAAGCCCCATTATATAATATAGGAATTTCTAGCTAATTGAATCATAGACTTTCTCATAATCCACTAACTGTGACAACACTCTTCTTTTTCTTCCTGCACTCATTCACAACTTCATTTGTAACAAAAACACTATCAAACTACCCTTTCTTCCCTTAAGAAAAACAAGATTGTGCAGTATCAATCACATTAAGAAACATTCTTTTTCAATCTATTTGATTAATACCTTCCAAATAATCTTATAAATACATTTCATAGTTAGAAAGTCTTTTAAATAATAATTTTAAAATTATACCATTTAAAATACTTTTTAAACATAAACATGACTTTCAAAATTGTGTAATTCAAAAGTCAAAATAAATTCTAAATTATATTAGATTATAAAATTTAAAAAAATATTTTAAATTATTTCAAATTTTACAATTTAACAAAATAGAAATTTATTTATTTTAAGATGTTTAACAAAATGAAAACTTATTTATTTATAAGGTATAAGACGAAAATAAAAAGGTGAAGGGAGAAATTTGGCTCCAAATTTGAATAAACTCGGTCCACAAAATAAATAAACTTTTTTACAAGTCTAATTAATTTGAAAAGTTCACATATAAATAGACTGGTCCATGGTCCGTCAAACTTTTCTAAAAAGATATTTTCTAAAATTACAGGATTTTTTCTTTCATTTTGTTAAACTAAAATATATCACACTACAAGGAACCAACGTTAAAATTGTTTAAATACTAGATTTTTGTCTAATGACTCTTTGTATTTGCATTTTGGTGTATTCATATTTTTTAATGACGAGTATTAAATATAAAATTAAAATGAAAGCTATGTTAAAGGCATGTCCCCACACTAAAAAGGTCGTCCACAAAACTCTGGTCAAACTCAAAAGTCTCATATTTAGCTCTATATTCTAAAAACATGTCCGTAAAAAGCAGGATTTAAGGCCACTAGGTCCATAAACCCATATACTAAAATAAGTCAAATTACATATTTAATAACCTTTTATGAAATACAATTTAACAGTCTAACCATTGAACCATTGAATTTCATATTTTGTATTAGTTAGATAGTGGATAAAAATTTCAAAATTATTTAAGAATGTATTGCACAACTTAAATTTGATGAATAATATTATGTTAATAATATATAAATATTTATTATTAGATAACATAATTATAAATACTTAAATTATGCTAAGTTTCTATACTTTTTCCTAACGAAAAATAAAATAAATATATAAGAATATTTTAAAAATACTTTAACTCTTATAAAAAAATGTACGGAAATATACGAACATTTAAATCATTCTTAAAGAAAAAATATACTTTATTTAAATCATTCTGTGACAATAACATGCCCTCACCATATTATTTCTAATTTGCAAAAACATGTTTTGTAATTGGATCACATTTTTTCTTTAAATAAACTTTTTACACTACAAAAAAAAATTATATAAAGATCAATTTTTAGCTACCAAATGAAATAGTTATTAATTATGATTAAAATAGTTAGTGATTATTTTAATTATAATTAGTAACCATTTCATTCCGTAGCTAAATATTAGTTTCTAAATAGTTTTTTTTATTGTAGTGTTACTTCTGCTTTGAGTCTTTATCACCTTAGCATTATACTTCTTCAATCAAGTGAAGTTTTATATACATAATCATTGAAAAAATTTAAATGTTAAATTCATTAACTTTGTATTTTATAATAAATATAAATTGATTGTATTTTACCCTAGTATAAACGGATTTATAGGTAGAGCATTTGAGATAAAATAAGAGTTTATCGTGAGAAATAAAAAAATACCAAATTATATAAACCCTGTATTAAAATAAAAGATACGTATATAATTGAAAAACTATTGTGCAAAAACAACGAATCTCACACCCAAGCATTTCTACCTTTTCCACTCAAATCAAAACGGAGACCTATTAGTTTAACAAACACTATTCCGAAATATACACACATTTCATCATCAATTTATCATTTCTATTTCTGATTTCGCCAACAAGAACAACATAAACACAAATAACTGCGTTAATGCAATTACACATAAGGTTATCTGAATATAGAATTAAGAAAACAAATAAAAAGAATCATCTAATATAAATGGTAGATGATTTAATTAATATTAACACTATTAAATGCTAAGTTGCTAGCCAATGAAAATTTTTATTTTTAATTCTTACAAGAATCAGCAGAATGATGTTTTTTCAAAAGTAGGATTCTCATATGTATTGGTGATGTTTAGGAAAGTACAGGACTGAGAAAAAGGGACACTCAATTAGTTTGACTTATTCCTTCCTCAAATGTGTTTTTTATGTTATTCTTTTTATTTTATAGGGGTCTAAGCATTCCAAATATTTTCTATATGTATTATTCTTTTTCTTTTGCATAAAAGATAAACTATTAAACACCTAGTACCAAATGATGATGATTTAGAGCCACTGTGTCAATTTCTATTTTATCAGTTTCTACTGGTATTCATAAGTTTAATATTTAAACTTGTAATTAAGCAAGCCAAACACCACAAATTATTGCTCATTCACAGTACTACAGTTATTAGTGCCACCAATTTTATTTTATTTTATTTTCAATTAAACTTCATGTAAATCCAAAATGTTCTGCACTCCTACATTTCTCAGCACAAATTTGGAAGCATAAGAAATCACTAACCAATAAAATTTAACCATCTCTTCTGACGGTTTAATTGAAGAAAAAATTCTGAAATATTGTCTCCATTGATTTTCCTTTCGTTTCCAAATGTTGTGGTGCTAAGTTTTCTAGTTTTGAATATTGAAGATTGCGAAGAAGTTACTAAAATGCTCAGAAGTTTGAGATCAAAGTGTTTTATCAGTTTTACCTAGTAATTTCTCTGCCCCATGCAATATATATGTATTGTATGATATAGGATTACACACCAAGTTAATTTTTTTTTGTCCATACCCATATTGTGAGCATTACCCACATCCAAACATATTGAAGAGTAGAAAGAAAGCAACATCTTCTTCCATGGAAAAGTGAACTCATGTCAATACCTTGCCAATTAATGTTGACATGGTCGAATATCATGTAAGCACTCAATCAATGCTTGGCACGTCATAGCTTGATGTGAATGTAAATTAGACTTTATTTTAATATTATATGTCATGTACACAACATGATATAATCTTTATTCAGAAGCTATAGTTTGCGTTTAGGCTTCAACCAAATAATTAGAAGGCAGGAGTATCCATCACAAATCACCATATATCTTAGCTTTCCCTCATCAAATTGTGTTGCTTCCTCCTCACCAAGACCTGAATAGGGGAGAAGGAACCTCTTCTTTAAACAGGCATGCCTTGTTCTTATGATCTCCTTCTACACCACCACCAGCACCCCCTCCTTCTCTTTCACAGCCATGGAAGAATGGATCATGCTTGGCGCTGATTGTGTGGTCATATCATGCTGCTGCCAGTGCTTGGTGCTGCAAATTCTTGTCTTTCTGTTGCTGAAGCTTCCCTGGAAGCTGATCAGGAAAACAAGGGAATATGCTAAGAAGAAGCTTCGTCAAAGGAAGGGAAATGATGATAGAGCGAAGACGAAGATAGAATTGGGTTCTTATCAAGATGTTCTTGTCAGAATTCATGAACAGTCTTTTAGAGTTGAAGGAGAGATGGCACTGAGAGATGGTGAAGGATTGAGTTGTGGTGGTTGCATGGATGAAGTTGAAAAGATGATGGAGGAGTTTTATCAAAAGGGAGAGTTTGGATTTGGGAGCTTCTGGGGAAGGGAAGAAACATGTAGATGTGGTGTTCCTACAATAGTCAACCATCACAATGATGCTAATTTTGCAAGATATCAAATTATTGATTTGGTTGGTTCCTTAAGCTGTGCATAAACTTGCAACATATATGCTTTTGATCCTGCTCTCAGATTCGTTCAGAACAATAAACTACTTTCACCAAAACTAATGTCCACGTCATATATTAGGTTAATTTACATAATAAATCACCTTTTTCTAAAGCTTCTTTTATCACATGTAAAGAAGATAATCCACTATGCAATAATAATAATTCAATCATTATTTATTCTCTTTGTGTAATCTACTATGTAATAATGATAATATTATTAAATTTTTTAATAAACATTTCCTTGAACATACCACGTGTTTCAACTTAAACTTCAAAACTAAAAATAGATTGTGTAATCATTGATACTCCAGAAACCATACATATAGTTAAATATAAACTAATATAAAATAAACAAAAACTTGACAAATACTGAAATCTAATTAACTCCCTGTCATATATAAGAGCTCTACAAATTCATGAAAACTATAAAAGTAACAAAATTGAAGTTTATTCTTTTCTATAAGCATCGGGAGATAAACCTAACGATCAATCTAAACACAAAATAAAAGAGTCAAATACAATCACACCATACTTTCAGTATGAAAAATGGAAACAACTAGTAGACATAACAAAACATAACATTCATCTTGCAATATTACATGTCAAACACGTTTACAAGAAGGTTATGTGATGTACTTTATATTCTTCTTCTCATATGATAGTTGTTCTAATTGTAATCTACCATATATTTGTATTTTACTCTTTATATACAATTCATATTTAAATACAATTTTTCTTTTTCGAAAAATGATCTTAAGATAATATCTGATGTTTTCTTTTTGTTTATAAAAATTGTTTTCTTTCTTTGAAAAATAATCTTGAGATAATATAAAAAGTTTGTTTCTTTATTTATGAAAATTGTGTTTTCTAATGCAATGATAATGATAAGTGCTTCTCACATGTAACTCATTTATGCAAATTGTCTCTTATTTGTAAGGAACATGCCATCTAATATAATATTAGAGCGGCTAATATGATATTAGAGCGGGTTTGTCCTGTTTTATTTCTGCTCTACAAAGCTCCAGTGCATAAATAAATTTGATTTTTTTCTTTTTCTTATTCCTTTCTATTTCTTGTTTCTTTTTGCATTCCTTCTCTGTTTTTTTTAAGATCAAGGTTCTTGAGTTTCTTTCTTGTCCATTCTTGGTTTTTCTACCATGAGTTCTTCAAGATCTAAGACGTAAAAATGGAGTCACACAAGCCATCCAACCCGTACTACCTTTACCCAAGAGAACCTTGCATGATCCTCTAGTCCTCAACTCAATGGAAAAATCATTCATGACACAGAGTCATGAAATGCACTCTTCTCTTAAAAAATAAATTGAAGTTTGTAGACAGAAGTATCAAAGCTCCAATGGACGACAACCCTTTGTGTAATATATTAGAAAATTGCTATAGAATAAAAACTAATTTAAAATCTAGTTTAAGAGATAAATAAGATAACAACTATTTTTTTTAACAGAAAAGTTGTTTAATTAAAAGTTAGTTATTTACTTTTTATTTTTATAACAACCACCAACTCTATCTCTCCCTCTAAGAAGATATTATGTTTTATTCTAATAAAACCACCAATTATCTCTAAGAAGATATTCTGTTGATAAAAATTACCAAATCTCTCTCTTTGTTTAAGAAGATATACAATTTTATTCTTATGAAAATCATCATCTCTCAAACAATTTCTCTTTAAAGTTTTCTACATTCTCTCTAGATATGTGATCTCATACATTATCAAATTGACAAATTAGAGGACACCACTAGATTCCTAGCGTTTAGTAGATCAAGAGTGTCTGATCAGATTCTTGAACAGAGTTAGATTGTTTGTGACTTTAGGGTTTTTGAGTATCTCTACTCTATAGAGGTAAGGGAAGCAAGTTTGAGTGTTTTTAATAAATATTATTATAATTACTTGTTTTGTAAATTTGGGTAAGGGAAGCTAGTTTGATTGTTTTTCATAAATATTGTAATTATTTGTTTATTAATGAATTGGATGAATGTTTATGTATTGTATGATGTAGTATCAATGTTTGTGAATGATGTGGTGTGTGATCGAGACATAGTATCTTCAGGAAAGGAGATACCCGTGTTGAGATTATTAAGATGTGCATTGTTTGGGGATTCTAAGGAGGTATCCTGACTCTACTGGTACATTGGATTCATATAGATGAAGTTTACCAGTTGGTGAAGAGTCGAAGGAGATTTATATGGCCATGTCCGAGGTTTGAAATATGAGCTGATCGGAATAGGACATATGGATTAACCCTGTGCATATGGGAACTGTACCCGAGGTTTGAAATAGGAACTGATCAGGACAGAATGTATCCGAGGTTTGTATGAGCTGATCGGAACAGATGAATGGTATATGACAGGTGCACACCTCTGAGTCTAACTCAATGCACGAGTCTTCCGGAAGTAGAGAGTCTAGTGTCTTTGTTTGTGAGTCAGTGTATGTATGATGTGAGATGAATTATGAAATATTGAATTGTTGTTGTTTTGTTGAGATAGAAATTCAATTTATGAAAATAAATATTTTTTAAAACTCTCTAGCTTACCTTTTTTTGGTGTGTTGTTTGTTTTATTTTTAAAACTGCGATGATCGTGTATATTACATGGGAGCAGAAAATTTGACAAGTGGTGTGAGTCCCAGTGAATTGTGATGGAGAAGCTTCATTTTATTTTATTTGTAATTTTACAAAGATATTTTATTAAATCTTATGCGGAGAAGTATAATTTGAAATACATGATGAATATATGAATTTCTATATTCAAGTTTATTATATAAATTTTTATGCAATAAAGTTTCTATTATATGAAAAATATGGGATGTTAGACTTTGTACGAAGCTTGGGAGAGATGCAACGTGATTATTATTGCCTAGAGTACTTGCTCTAACCAAATCACTCAAATTGTAATTTACATAGACAACGCAGGGGATCTATAGAAAGATTTGCATGAAAGATTCTCCAAAAGAGATCGTTTCAGGCGTTCTACAAGAGATATACTCAATAAAATAAGGACAATGAAACATTTCAGAATTCTTCACCAATTTAAAGATTCCATGCAAAGAGCTAGAGTTCTTAAGACCAATGTCGAACTACACTTGTGAAAAACCATGTACCTACAATCTCATGAAGAGTGTAACATAATGAATCAAAATACATCATCTACTTTTTGAAAGGGCTCAATGATGTTTACAGTAATATGAAAACATAGATTCTCATCACGGAACCATTACCTAGTGTTAATCACATTTTTTCTTTAGTCTTACAACAAGAAAGGCAACTTGTAGGAGGATTTTTTTTTTTTTTTTTACAGTAAAAGTGTTGTTAATGTTACTAGTGTTTAAAGTCACTATAAACGATCTAGAAGAGACAATGCTCAAAGTAACTAGAAAATGTAAGGGAGAGAAAGAGGACGTAATCCCAACTTTGGAAAGCAATGCACCTGTTAAAGAATGTTATTATAAACATGGTTTCACACCCTTATATAAGCATAAAGGTGAACACGTTTCTAACAATTTTATGTCTAGAAAATAAAGATAACAAGGATGAGGAGCACACACGTTCAACATTGATCAATAGAAAAAATAAAATGACATGCATTTTACCCAAGAACAGATAGAACAAATTTGGAAGATTGTTTAAGACTCAAATATCAATTGCTAAGCACAGAGCAAATAACATTGTTGATAAGTCCATTGTGATAACATATGAAAAAAAGTAAACACAATAAAGATTCTTGTATCACTAATCATGTCATGTATACTACACTACATTTTACTTATATTCACTGAATTAAAACTATTCTTCTTCAGCTTCCAAGTGGATCACATGTTATTGTCAATCATTCTAGCACTATACATTTTTCTAAAAAACTCTTCTTGACTAATGTTGTTTACATACCAGATTTCAATTTTAACCTCATTTCTGTATAGCACATTGTCAACATCCAATTTCGTCTAGGTGAAAAATTTAAAAAAAATATATATATTTTATTTCATTTTGAGTTTAAATTTTCAAATAAAAATTTTAGGGACAATATAAAAATAGGAAAAAGAGAAAAGAAATAAATAAAAAAAATAGAAATAAAACAATAATAAAATAATAATAGTTAAAATTCAAAAAATAATAAAATAATAGTAAATAAAATAAAAAATAAACAAAAAGAAAAATAAAATAAAAAATAATAATAAGAGAATAATACAATAATAATAAATGGAGAAGAAGAAAATAAAAAGAGAGAGAAAATAAAAATTGGAAAAGATGAGGCTGTAAAGAGGGAGAGTGATTTCAAAATAGGGACACGTAGCATCATCTTCGTGATTCAGGCTAGTATTCATCTCCTTCTCCGTGAAGGAGCACGTGCATGCACATGAGAAGAACGGTAGCAAGTTTCCCAAGCATTAAACGTTGTGTATTGGATCCCAAATCACTCTCACTGACTTTTCATGGGCTTGGGCTGTCAGAGGGTGACCCGTAAACCGTCGGTGACCGTTTCCAAATTCAAATTTTACCTATATATAGTCATTCATGTTGCACCTAAGGGGGGGCCATTCATTTTCTGTTTTAAGCACCTAAAGCATCCTAGAGCACGAGAGAATATTAGAGAGTGAAGAGAAAGAGAGAAAGAGCTCGAAACGCTTCAAAATAACCTCGTCGTAGAACGTGCAAGCTTCACCGAGCAATCACAGACCGCCACTGTTTGACCTTCTTTGCGCGACAAGAGGTCATGTGAACATGCGTTGGAAAGATCTCGTGGAGCTCTTCAAATTAATATACGGCTCGCTCATTTATGATTCTATTTGGTCCTTAAAATCTAGCTCCAAAGTTTGGGTTTCATCATGTTTCGTGTTGCCTGGCTGTCAACTGGCGCAAGTTGGTCGCTGGTCCTACTTTGAGGGGTTCGTTTGCGAAATCCTTGAATCTGTAGAGGTCGTGTGAGCATGTGTTGGAAAGAGCTCATGGAGCTCTTCAAATTGATATATGCTTCGCTCATTTATGATTCCATTTGGTCCTTCAAATCTAACTCCAAATTTTGGGTTTCATCACGTTTCCCGCTGCCTGGCTATCAACTGGCGCAAGTTGGTCGTTGGTCCTACTTTGAGGCATTCGTTTGCAAAATCCTTGAAGATATAATAGCCTTGTAAGGATGCGTTGGAAAGAGCTCATGTAGCTCTTCAAATTGATATATGGCTCACTCATTTATGATTCCATTTGGTCCTTCAAATCTAGCTCCAAAGTTTGGATTTCGCCATTTCGGGCTATTTTTTTATGTCATGCATGGGGCTGCTTTTACATTCCAAATTGTTCCGTTTTGGTCCAAGAGACTTGCATGAGCTAAATGACTCTCCTAGTGGCACGAATGTTGCCCGATGGATGTGTTTGTTTTAGCTCTTTGCTTGTTTCTTTATAAAACTATCTCCCTTTCGTTCTCTTATCATGTATGTTAGCTCTCACTTATTTGATCACTTCCTTTTTGCTTTAATTTAGTTTAGGTTAGAACTTAATTCACTAAGATGATAACCCTATGCATGTACGCTGCTCCATTGGAGTTCATCTATGGTGATTAAGAAGAAAAATCTCCCTCTACCATACCCGTATCCATACTACATTTGTTTATCTGGTCAATAAATTAAGTTTGAGTCCCTGGGAACTTTGGCTCACTAAATTCACAATGTATGGAAAATGCACATGCGCTGCTATCTTTCATACATTAGGGTTTTGGCAGACCAAAGTAACTTTAGCTAGCCATGCAACCCCATGCAAGCCACGTCCGCTGGCACTGTGCATAGTATCTTGGTACGACCATTGTCTTCCTTTTGGTCTAACTTTCTTTTGTTCATATTCTATACAACCTAGGTTTCTTAAATTTTAAAAAGATCAAAATACCCTCATCTCTCAATTTAATAATTTTTAATAATAAAAAATAGAAAAATTTGGAAAAATAAAATTATAAACAACTCAATTTCCCCTTTGATATAAGAAGAACTACGTATGTCCTGATTTTCTGTTTCATAACAGAAATACGTAGGAGCGAGGTCAAACCTCGTTGGGTCCTCCTTAATTTAAATCCTCATTTTTTTCCTGCGTTTCATTGTTTAAATTAGGAAATTAAAGCATCTAAAAAATCTTTTATTTCTCATTTACATTTCGATTTAGGGTATTGTCTTCGAACAGGCGAAGTGGGGTGCTAATACCTTCCCCACTCGTAACTGACTCCCTTACCCTTTTCTCTGAACTCACAAACCCTTTCTTTTTGGATTTCCATAGTTTTCCTTAAAATTATGGTGGCAACTCCATTTTTTATTATTTTTCTTTACATCCTCCATATTACAAAATTAAAATTTTTTTATTGGATCGTCATTCGTTGTCGACGAGGTCGCGACACACATGATACAGACTTTAAATTGTATACTGATTTTCTCTCATGAGTGTTGTCAAATTCAGGATACCACATCACGAGGGATGATTGAGAAAGTTGATCTACAAAATGGTCTTTATCATTTATAAGTCAAATATGATAGTTCTATTGTTAGTTTCATTGACTCTGAAAATACTGTTAATCATTATATTTTGGCATCACAGACTTGCACACCCTTTTGAAGGTATTTTACAATACATTTGTAATGAATTTCTCAATGTTCATTTTAATAAAAATTATGTTTGTGAATCATGTCATCTTGCTAAGCAGCATAGGTTCCCCTTTGCTCAAAGTGATCATGTTGTTAAGTATATTCTTGAACTGATACACATAGACATATAGGGGCCTGTTAGTGTTTCATTTGAAATGACCACATATTTTTCTCACCATTGTAGACTATTTGAGTAGATATATTTGGGTATACTTGATGAAAAATACAGCTAAAACTAAAACTATCTTATTAAAATCATTGCTTTAGTTCAAAAACTAGTTCAATGCTAAGATAAAAATTGTAAGATCTAACAATAGGCAAGAATTTATGTGAAATGATTTGTATGATAAAATGGGGATTATACACCAAACTAGTTATGTAGAAACTCCTAATAAAATGACATAGTAGAGAGAAAGCACCAATATATTCTTAATATTGTTCGTAGCCTATTGTTTCAATCTTATGTGTCTATTGTTTTCTAATCTTATGTTCACGTGTTATATACATTTTAAATAGATTTCCTTCTATTGTTATGCAGAAAAGAACAAACCCTTATGAACTTTTTCACAAGAAAATACATGATATGAAAAATCTAAAAGTTTTCAGAAGCCTTTGCTTTGTTTCTACTCTCGAAAGGGATAGGTTCAAGTTAGAGTCCAGAGCTAAAATATGTTTATTTCTAGGATACAAAGATGGTACAAAAGGCTATATCACTCTTGATGTCAGAACTAGAGAGGTTGGTATTTCCATAAATGTTATTTTTTTACGAAAATGTGTTTCAAAATTTAGAATAATGACCTCAAACAGGAACAAATTACCTTTAACATTTTGTTTGAAGATCTTATTAAACAAAACATTGTAGATAATAACATTCATAATGAGCAAAATGACAACACTTTTACTGGTAACACAAGAAGGTCTACAACAATTATAAGACTACTAGTTTTTCTTAGTGATTGTCATCATAATGTTTCTAGAGTAATTAATATAAGAAGTGTTAAATATCATATACCTGATGTTATTGATTACAATAAATTATCTCAAAAGCATCTTCGATATAGTCTTGCTTTAAATGTAAATTTTGAGCCTAAGTACTATGATGAAGTTGACAAGAGCTCTAAACGATGTGAAGCGACAGACAAGAAATTCAAGCCCTTGAACATAATAATACTTGGGTCATAATTGATCTTCCCCGTGACAAGAAACCCACTCAATATAAATGGGTTTACAAAATCAAATACAAGGTCAATTGAAGCTTGGAATGGTACAAAACACGTCTCGGAATAAACTACTTTGAAACCTTCTCCCTCGTTGCCAAGTTCACCACTATAAGAACTCTACTTGCTATTGTTGCTAAACAAGTTGGTTTCTGAAACAATTGGATGTGGATAATGCTTTTCTACATAGAGAATTGGATGAAGATGTCTACAATATGGTACCTCTGAGAATGAAAACACACAAAGAAAATTAGGTTTGCAAGTTAAAGAAATCCTAATATAAACTTAAGGAGTCCAGCAATGGTTTGCAAAATTGGCTTCCTCTTTACAAAGCATAGGATTCATCCAATCCAACGCAGATCATTCTCTTTTTATATGAGGTAATGCATTTAAATTCATATCATTGCTTGTGATGATATAATACTTCCAAGAAACTCTACAAGAGGTCATACTTATCTTGATCAAACCTTCAAAGTTAAAGATCTAGGAGACCTAGAGTATTTTCTGGGATTGGAAGTCACTAAGTCTCACAAAGGGATTCATATATGTCAGAGAAAATGTGCTCTTAACATTCTGTTTGAAACTAGTTTGCTTGCTTCTAAACTAGCTGCTACTTCTATATCAAAGATACAAAGTGTTTCTTTGATACTAAGTTGATTCATATGACACTATTTCATATCAAAGGGTCATTAGAAAACTCTTATATCCAATTAACACCAGACCTACCATTAGCTACGTTGTCCAGTTTCTCAGTCAATTTACCAAATCACCAATTGTTAGATACAACAAGAAAACACATCACAAGGCATATTCTTCTCAAGGGAATCAACTTCTCATATCAAAGGATTTGTCGATTCTGATTGAGCAACATGTCTAAGTACAAAACGCTCCACAGCCATCTAGTTTAGGATCATCTCTCATAAGTTGGAATCATGATATTGTAAATAAGCTTGGCATCATGAACATCCATGATCCAACTTAAGGGGGTTGTTGTAATGTTTTAGTTTTAAGGTTAAGCAATTGTTTTAACTATTTTTTACCTTATCTTTATTTTTTACCCTTTATATGTAACCTTATTTAAATAGAGTTGCTCTCTCTTTGAGAAATGATCTCAAGATAATACAAGAAGTTTTCTATGTGTTTTATAGCTTTATGAAAAGCATTATCTGGTGCAATGACAATATTAGGTGTCTTTTACGTGTAATTCATTTATGCAAAGTGTCTTACGTGTAATGCACATACCATCTAATAGAATGGGTGATCCAAGAGTAGCCCCTCAACAGTGTTAAGGTTTTTTATTATGCCTTTAAGAGTTTTCAGGTGTAAACATAAAAATCAAGCATGATTTTGTTCACTAAAGCATGAGTGTGCTAATTATTGTAATTTTTCACATAAGGAGGCTTCTTAAAACCTCCCTATACACGTTCCTACTATTTTAATGTCTGTTTTGAAATTTAAGTCTTATCCCTCTAACACCAGTCATACGCATGCCCATGAATGTGATAACTTAATTCCTCTAACGTAAGAAACATGATTTCTAAGATGCAAACAAGAAATAATGATGATCACATTACACTTTTGTCTCCTTTTTTTTTTAACTTGTCCCTTTTTATTTTCTACCGATTAAAATTAGACTTTGTATGTTTCCTTTTCATTACTTAGGACGTTTCTTCCTACACCTTTATACATTTCTTCTGCACTTCATAACTATAAAAATTATCATTTTTTCACCTTTTAAATTGTGCAATCCGAAAGTCATGTGACATTCTTCTTTAAAAATGAGCGAGTGGGTCATGTGATATTCTTCTTTAAAAATGAGCGAGTGGTGAGATCGTGCTTGTGATACTGTCACCGAAAGTCACGACAACAAGGGAGATAACTACATCATTGACAAATAGCTTGATGTTGGCGGCGATTTTCTTCTCCATGACAAGTACTATTGAAGAAGACAATAAAAATGATAAAAATTTAGATTGTGCAATCCAAAAGTTTTTTTTAAGAAAAAATGAGTTATGAATTATATAATTTGAAAGTCAAAAATAATTTTCTTTCCGATTGCACAATTCAAAAACCATTTTTAACTTTTGAATTACACAATTAAAAAAAAATTAAATGAAAAACCTTATATGGATGAAGTGTAAAAAAAATGTAAAATGATAAAAGAAAGACAATGACACATTCCCTATGAGTGAGTTTAATTTCTCGTTGGATCTTAGTTACTCCCTAGGTTACCATCCTCCCGTTCTTATCGATATCTCATACTTAAGCATTATTACTAATAACAGTCGTAATCACAATAATATCGTTTTGTTCAATATATATATATATATATATATATATATATATATATATATATATATATATATATATTTATTTTATATATATATAT